>Ga0247772_1000007_pt1 | contig 213317 bp, 157 predicted proteins | sample UWRJL151409C6_FD_179945 | JGI IMG/M metagenome (GOLD analysis project Ga0247772, IMG submission 179945) | Plant litter microbial communities from Arlington Agricultural Research Station in Wisconsin, United States - UWRJ-L151-409C-6 | ecosystem: Environmental > Terrestrial > Plant litter >...
CAGCGCGCGCGGCGGTCGCGGCGGTGACTCGCAACCCAAGGCACTGCTTTGCGCCACCGATACCGACTGCACGGCAAACAACGCCAACGCCGCGGGGCAATTCTGTCGCTCGCTCACCGAACCAGCGTCGGGCAAGACCTTCAAACGCTGCGACCCGGCAAACTGCACGCCTGCGCGCGTGTCGCCTGCCAGCAAACCCGGGACGGTCGCTCCCTGCGACGCGGGCTACACCAAGATCAACCTCGGCGGCAGCCTGGCGGACGTGTGCGTCCCAAACGGCTTGAACCCGATGAACTACAATGCCTGCACCGATCAGACAGGCTGCGATGAGGTGAAGCCTACGGAGTGTAAATCAGCGAACGGTTGCGATTGCTTGAATTTGGGCGGTACCACCGGAAAACGCTGCGTGCCGAAGAATACGCCGATCTGCGACTACCTCGATTTCGGAAATACCGAAGAGGAGTGCCGCGCTACGCAAAACAATGGCACGTGCGACGACTGCGCCGGTGGCGGCGGTGGCGGCATCGTCAACGTGCAATCGCGCACGAACAACATCGACCCCCGTGCCATTTTCGACGTTCGCGGTGGCAACGGCGGCATTTGCCCGATCTGCGCGGGCGAAGCCGGCGCGGGCGCCGGCGAGCTACAGATCGACGCAGCGTACGTGGAGGAAATCTGCGATGGCAAAGACAACAACTTAGACGGCCAAATCGACGAAGGTCTCGCGCCCATCGCCTGTCCCGACGGCAGCAGCATCCCGGCCTGCAATGCGGGCGTGCCGGCGACGTGTCCGACGGTCGCTGGCTGTGGAAGTTCCGTCACCGACACTCGGCCCCGCTTCGCGGTGGTCTTGGACACTTCTGGTTCGATGCTCCTCGATCAGAGCGGAGTTCCGCACTTCGGTGACGGTTCGCTCGAATTCCCGGGCATTGGCGGAGACCAATCGCGCCTGTACACGGCGAAGGGCGCGCTTTCCGACGTGCTCGCGGCGTTTCCCGAGAGCGACTACGCGCTCGGCCGTTACTATCAGGACGTTGGCTTGCAACGCAGTTGTCAGACCGCCAATTGGTTCGAGTGTGCGAACAGCTGCTGCAGCTACGACGACCCGACCGACAACACGGCGACCGCGAGCACCCTATACTCGAACGGCTATCCCTCGTATTTCCCGGACGGAAAGTGCATTCCCGCTCAGCTGTACACGGCCAACTCCTCGCTCGCGTCACTCAGTAGCAACATCAACGTGGAGTGGCCCAATCGCGGTGATTGTATCAATTACGCCGGCTCCTGCGGTCCCCCCCAGAGGGGCGCGCAATATCTAGTCGACTTCGGCAAACCACTCGGCAACTACCTCAAGTGGCTGGACAATAAGGAGAGCAACTTCAAGCCCAGCACCGATTGCGCGGGCGGTGACTGCGAGCTCCGCGCCACCGGACCGACGCCCCTCGGCAGCGCACTCTCGGCCACGAAGGATTTTCTCACGCCGCGCATCGCTTGCGACAACGCGGTGCCCTGCCGCAAATACAGCGTCGTGCTACTCACGGACGGCGCCGAGAGTTGCCAAGGCAACCCCGCGGCGGTCGCGCAGCAGCTAAACGCCGGCATCATGAAGGGCAGCACGCCGATCAGCGTGAAGACCTACGTCATCGGCTTTTCCGTGCTGGCGAGCGAGAAAGCGCAACTGAACGACATTGCTGCCAAGGGCGGGACGATCTCGGCGTTTTTCGTGAGCACGCGCGACGATCTGGCCAATGCGCTCGCGACCATCATCTCCGGCAGCTTCGTGTTCGAGAAATGCAATGGTGCCGACGACGACTGCGACACGTTGGTCGACGAAGACTTCCCCGACAAGGGCGCGGCTTGTGACGACGGCAAATATGGCGCCTGTAAAGGAACCGGCGCCAAGCTATGCAAGGCGGACGGCAGCGGCACTTTCTGCCAAATTGCCACGCCCGGGGGTACTGCCAAGGCCGAGGTCTGCAACGGGATCGACGACAACTGCAATGGATTGGTCGACGAGGGCATCTCTTGCCAGAGTTGCGTGCCCCTGCCAGAAGTGTGTGACGGCAAAGACAACAACTGCGACGGTCAAATCGACGAACCGCAGAACTTGGTCGATGTGGGGCTCCCGTGCGGCAAGGACCTGGGCGTGTGCAAGCCTGGCGTCACCGTGTGCAGCGCGGGAACTTTGGGCTGCACCGGCGGCGTCTCCGCGACTCCAGAAGTGTGCGACGGCTACGACAACAACTGCGACGGCGTGACCGACGGCATGACGCAGGCCTGTTACGATGGCGCGAAGACGCCCGCCGGCAAGGACACGATCGGCGTGGGGCTGTGCCACGGCGGGTCACAACTTTGCACCGCGGTCGCCGCGAGCGGTACGCCAAAATGGGGCAGCTGTGTGGGCGAAGTCACTCCGGCTCCAGAAGTGTGCGACGGCCAAGACAACGACTGCGATGGTGTCATCGACAATGGCGTCTCCGCTGGCAGCGGTAAAGTCACGGGGGATCAGTGTTGCCCGAACGGCGTTCCGTGCGGCAAGGGCCAATGCACCTTCGGCACCTATCAGTGCGTCGGTAAGATCGTCAAATGCGTGGGCGCGGTGTCGCCGACCAACGAAATTTGCGACGGTGTGGACAACGACTGCAATGACCTCACCGACGACGTGATCAAGTCGGGCAAGGACACGTGCACCACGGCCGGGAGTTGCGCGGGCAAACTCGTCTGTAATCCGGCGACCAAAGCTTTCGAATGCCAGTCAATCGGCGTGACCAAGCTCGAAGTGTGCAACGGGCTCGACGACGACTGCGACGGTCAAATCGACGAAGAGCCTGACGTCTCCACGAACGACGCAGACGTGGGCGCCGCATGCGACGCACCGATCTCCCCGAAAGACCAAGCTCCGTGCAAAGCCGGTAAGACCGAGTGCGTCAACGGCAGCTATGTCTGCAAGGGTGCGGTCCGTCCCGACCAGGAGATCTGCGACGGCAAAGACAACGACTGCGACGGCGTGGCCGATTCACCAGCGCCTTGCCCTGGTAACAACGCCTGCGTCTCAGGGATCTGCGTCGAAGGCTGCCGTACCGGAGAATTTCCGTGTGGTGGCGGCTTCGCGTGCCGTGATGGCTACTGCATGCCGATCAACTGTGACTCCGTGACCTGCGCCGCGGGCAAGGTCTGTAAGGCGGGCGCGTGTGTCGACCCAACCACGGGAGGCGAAGGCGGAGGCGGAGGCGTTAGCCAAGGCGATGCCGGTGAAACCGGCATGAATGGCGATGCAGGCACACCGGGTATGACGGGTGACGCTGGTACGACGGGCGATCTCGGCGGCGGCGCCGGAGCGGAGCCGGGCAGCGCCGGAAAGGGCGCCGGTCCCGTCGACAATCGAAACCCGAATGCGAAGTTCGGACTCGCAACGGGCGGCGGAGGCTGCGCGTGTCACATCGGCCCGGAGCGGACCCAGCGTTCGTGGCTGTTCGGCTTCGGCTTCGGGTTTGCGCTGTTCGGTGTGGCTCGCTTGCGACGCAGCCGTCGCGGTGCACGGAGGGCCGCGTGATGCGCACCGTCACGGCGCGCATCGGGCGCGCGCTGCTCGGCCTGCTCTGGGGCTGTTCGGCGCTCGCCTTCGCTCCCGCCTGCTCGACCGAAGCTTATTGTTTCGCCGATTGCACGCTCGACCCGGACAGTGGCCTCGGCAACGCGGGCGATGGATCCGCGCAGAGCAACGGCGGCACGACGAGCATCAACACCGACGGCGGCTTTCAACTTCCTGGCGGGCGCGGCGGGGCCACTGGCGTCGGCGACGCCGGCAGCAGCTCCTGCGAAGATGTTGACCTCGACACCGATCCCCACAACTGCGGCAGCTGTGGCAACGAATGCGCGATCTCGGGCGCTCGCCCGAAGTGCGTCGCCGGTAAATGCCAGATCGACGGCTGCTCTTTCGGGCGTTATGACATCAACGGCAAGCTGAGCGATGGCTGCGAGTACGCCTGCGTACCCGGCGTGAGTGCGAAAGAGATCTGTAACGATCTCGACGATAACTGCGACGGAAGCATCGACGAAGGGTTCGACCTAGAGCACGACTCGAAAAACTGCGGAGCCTGCGGCAACGAGTGCAGTGTCCCGAACGGAGAGGCGAGCTGCAACGATGGCGCCTGCAAACTCACGAGCTGCGCCGTACGGTTTTACGACGTCAACCAAATCGACGCGGACGGCTGCGAATACGAGTGCACCCCCAGCAACGGCGGAGTCGAAATTTGCGACGGCTTGGACAACAACTGCGACGGAGTTGCTGACGATGGCAATCCGGGCGGCGGCCAAGCTTGCGATACGTATTGCCCCGACGGCGTGTGCAAAGGGATCTGCACTTCGGGTACACAGGTGTGCGTGGCCGGCTCGACGATCTGCATCCCTGGCGTGGGACCCACGCTCGAGACGTGTGACGGTAGGGATGAAGACTGCGACGGCGTGACCGACAATGGCTTCGACCTCAGCTCCGACCCACGCAATTGTGGAGCCTGCGGCAACAACTGCACGGAGCAGTTCAGCCACGCGGTCGGCACGTGCATCAACTCGACTTGCACGCTGCTCGTGTGCGACGACGGCTACAAGGATTACGACGCGACCACCCCCGGCTGCGAAAAGTGCGCGGTCTGGCCCACCACCGCCGAGAGCTGCAATGGCGCCGACGACGACTGCGACGGCATCGTCGACAACCCGCTCGCCATCGACGCCAAAAAGCCGCCCATCAGTTTTTGCAAATACAAGGCAGGAACGCCGTGCGCCACCGTGCAAGTCAAATGCATGGCCACCCTCGGCTGGCAGTGCCTCTACGACAATAGCGTCGAGCTCGACGCCACCGGCAAAGTCAGCGCCACTGAGAGCCGGTGCGACGGCGTGGACAACAACTGCGACGGCTACATCGACGAAGCGTTCCAAACGCTCGGCCAAAGTTGCGACAACGGCGCACAGGGCGTGTGCAAAGACTTGGGCAAAATCGCCTGTGACCCCGCAGACTCCAAGAAAACGCTCTGCAACCTGGCGCTCGGCCCGGATCCCGTCGTCGGCGCGCCCTTCGCATTCGAAACGTGCAACGGCTTGGACGACAACTGCAACGGTCAGGTCGACGAGAATTCCGAAGACATGGTGCGCATCACACGCAACTCCTTGGACTTCTACATCGACCGTTACGAGGCATCGCGCCCGGACGCCAAGCCCGCCAGCGTGGGGCTGGACGAATCTCACGTGTGCAGCAACTCGAACGTCCTGCCCTGGACTGGCGCGACCTACCTCGGTGCCAAGGCCGCGTGTGAAGTGAGCGGTCGTCGCCTGTGCAGCGCCGCCGAAATGCTGGAAGCGTGCATCGGCGTCGCGCAATCCCCGTTTCCGTACGGCAGTGCGTACGACGGACAGAAGTGCAACGGCCTCGACTACGCGGCCAACGTCGGCGTCCCAGTCAAGACGGGCTCACTCACCAGTTGCGTCTCGCAGCAGACCGCAGCCTCGACCGCAAATGGCGTGTTCGATCTGTCCGGCAACGTCAATGAATGGACCAGCACTGTAGTCGGCAATACCGGCGCGCCCCTCAATCTCCCGATTCAATCTCTGCAGGGTGGCTCCTATTTGTCACCAGGCAACGGCCTGATCTGCGCCTTCAATCTGGATCGCATCAGCACCAACGCCGTACTCCCCAGTCTCGGCTTTCGGTGCTGCAAGAACGCGCCCTGATTGAATAAGCACGCACGAACGACGAGCGCTTCGCGCGCTGAGTCGAATTTGCTAGAGATGCAGCTGGCGAATGACCTACGACGAAAAGCTAGTCGATCGCGTGCGGGCCATCCTTGCCAAGCAGCGAGGGGTGACCGAAAAAAAGTTGATGGGCACATTGGCCTTCATGGTCAATGGGGCCATGTGTTGCTCGGTCGGTCGCGACGGCCTTCTGGTCCGTATCTTCGCTGAAGAGCGAACACAGCTGCTCACCGACACGTTCGTAACGTCGATGACGCTCGGCAGTCGAACGATGAAGGCCTTCCTCCGCGTCGCTCCCGAGGCCCTTCGCACGCGCGCGAAGCTCGCGAAATGGATCGAGCGCGGCATCGCCGCCGCGGAAGCCACCAAACGGAAACGTCCGCAAGCTCGAACCTAGAAGGCCCCCCGAGCAGCGGCACCCGACGGCAAAACAGCGCACGGAGTCTGCAGCCAAACGGCGATTTAGAGCAAGAACGTTCGAGATCCTCGCGTTCGAGACGCTACTCCGAAACGCGCCGTATCTAGGTTGGCGCTAGTGTACGCGTGGTGCTCTCGGTGGAGACTGGCTGGCATCCTCCACCCGGGTTGGCGACGGAAGGACATGCAAATGAGCGACAACGATTCTGGGTATCGCTCGCCGTATCAATATCGACCGAACACCGACCCTCCATCGCACCCGGGCGATCGCCAGCAATGGTCCGAGGCCCGAGATGGGGAGCGCTTGCGGTCGAGCATGAAGGCGCACGGCGAGCTGATGAACTCGCTGCAAAATGGCTCCGGAGGAGATGGTCCCGGCAAATGGATCGTCGTTGCCGCCTTCTTGTTGTTCACCGTGTGCGCTTGCTTCGTGGCAATCGCGAAGGAGTTGACGCGCCTTCCCGTGCCTACGCCGGTTGCGATCGTTGGGCTCTGGTTGGCCTACGTCGCGAGCGGCACACTTGCGGGTGGAAGCGTGCTGGCGGCAGTCGAACGACTATCGCCACCACCCGGTCGACTATCGCGTGGCCGGAGGCGCTGGGTTCTGTTTTCGGGCATGTTGACTTGCGCAGTCGTGACTTGGCTGATGGAAGCAGTGCTGACAGGTATCGGCACGATGGCTCGCACAATCCTCGCCAACGCCCCGACCGGTGAGCTCTTGAAACCAGTCGCATCGAACCTTGGCGGGTTGCTGATCGAGCAAGCTCCGGGTTGCGCGCTGCTCGTGTTCATCCTCGCGATCGGGCTTGGCCCCAAATACCGGGGGCCTAGCGGCCTATTGAAGTGCAGCATCGTCGGTTCGTTCGCAGTGATCTGCGCCCTCGTGGTGATTCTCACTTGCGGGATCCTGCGCGCTAGCTGATGTGGCCGCCAATGGCTACGCGCCGAAGTCCCACTTCGCTGCTGAGATCATCGACCGGCCCCCCCCTGACCGACACGCAACGGTAGATAGAAGTCTCACCATTTAGACATCGAGCCCCGCGACAACCGCCGAACTCGATGGCTAGGGCGACTCCCCACTCACGAGTCGTGGGTTCCGCCTCGTGAGTCGGATTGTCAGTTCGAATAGTTGATGTTGATCAGCTGGCCCGACGGATTGATCGTGCAGTCGAGATTGAGCCGGCCCGCCGTCGCGACGGTGACGACCGAAGTCGATGCAGTACCGACCGCGCTGCCGGAAATGGTCTTGCTGGTGCTGAACGAAAAGGATTGACCAAGTTGGTCGGTTCCAATCAGTTGACAGGTCACGCCCTTTCCAGAAAACGTGGCTCCTTTCGAGCCACCACTGTCGACCATCAACGGAACCGAGAAATTCTGCCCGCTCGTGCAATTGTTCTGCACCGCGCCGTTGCCGACAAAGAAGCAACCGGTATTGCCACCCGTCGCCGGCATCCCGGTCGACGCTGAAATCCCGTGCGCGCTCACGTTCGCGGTGGGCGAAAGCGACAACGTGGCAGCCGCGGCGGCAAGGAACAAAGACTCAATGATCGTGCTTTTCATGCTGATGTTCTCCTCGAGCACGAGGGAGGGTGCTTGATGTTCGTCGACGGCACTCTCGAGCTCGCGCTTCGGGGCAGCCCTCGAGCAACCGCCGTGCCGCGCCAGTCCCCGAGTCGCTCGAAACCGCGAGACAAGGTTGACCACTGCAAATCGAGCGGTATTCGCGTGGCAGCGTCGAGCGCCTGCCTCGAGCCATCTCTCAGCGACGTGCATTTTGAGTGAAACCGCACGAAACCGAACAGCCCGGCTCTGTTCGGTCCCGTGCGGCGCCGCCATCGCTACTCATCTGGAACCGGCTCAGCCCCCAGAGCGTCTTTTCACGATTCGCGACACATGATAGCTGAGCTGAAGGGCACCGTTCTCGTTGGATCACACGGGAAAGCATTCTCGAAGCAGCGCAGAGAATGACTGCCACTAGTCAAAAACGACGTCGATGGTTCACGCTGTTTGCGCTCTCGCCGTTCAAGGCACATAGGTCGACGTGCGTGAAATACAGCCGTTCAAGCTCAAGTCGACGGGAGCGCCCTCACAGTGTTGGCCGAGCGCGCCGGCGCTCAGCGCAAACTCGATGAGTACCGTTTGCGAAGTGGGCGGCGCGTGGACCAGCCCGATTTCTCCCGCCTGAATGCAGAGATACTGGTTTTCGAGCGAGTGGTCGCCTGCCACGTAGAAAAAGCCTCCGGTAACGGCGACCTTTTTCCCGACGCTGAGCTTCTCCGCAAATGTAATCTCGTACTGATTGCCGAAGCCGCCGCCGACAACCTCACCAACGCCGAAAGTGATCTTGCCTGCGCTCCAGTTGGAGGGCGGGCCGCCACCTACGTAGGGTTCCCCGGCCAGCGCGCCGACGACACGGCTGAAGCCCTCCATGCAATCGGGTGCGCTCGGAAAGAGCTCGCTGGTTTCGGTTGCTCCGCTGGTCCCGGTTGCTCCACTGGTTCCAGTTGCTCCACTGGTTCCGGTTCCCCCGCTGATTCCGGTTGCTCCGCTGATTCCGGTTGCTCCGGGAGAATTGACGTCACTCGAACCACACCCGACGAGCGACATCCACCCTGCCACCCCTATCGAAATCTTGAGAAATGCCCGCATTGGACCAAACCTAGCATGCGTCAGCGAGCCGAATGGGCGGGCTGCTGCACCGTCCAGGATCTTGTCGAGTAAATCCGGGCTCCCCGGGCCTTCGCCAGATCCGGACTAGGAGATTTTCGCCATCCGCTCCTCAACGCCGGTTCGACGAAGCGTCGCCTGCAATACAACGGCTTGTATCACGCAAGGCGGACAATGATCGCGCCTCGAGCTAGGCCCTCGCCAGAAGCCGTCGCGCGAGTTGTCGGTCGCTCGCCGACGTCGATCGAATGAGGAGCTCGCGCAGCAAACGACGCCCTTCTTCCCTCTCACCGCGCTGCACGAGCACGGCGCCGAGTGTCCCGTACAAGGTCGGGTCGCTTGGGCTGATTGACAGCGCTTTGCGAGCCCAACGCTCCGCGAGTGGCAAGAGTGATTCACGCGGCTCGAACAGAATGTGGCAAGCCAACACGTCCAGTAGGCACGTCTTGAATATCGCGGCTGAGTCGCCCGCGACGAAGCGCGCGACCGCGTTCTCCACATCGACGAAGTCGTCGTCACCCGGCGCGAGTCGAGCGACGGAGCCGATCAAGAAGGCGCACGTCACGTCGTGCTCGACGCAGTGCGGCTCGGCAGAGATCGCATCGAACGCGCCGAGCAGGCGCTGTCGCTGCGCGGCGGGGCTCTCGATGTCTGCCAATTGTCGCCAAACCTCTAGCAAGCCCCCGGTTGCGAGCGGTTCCCCAGTGAGTGATGGCAACCCCTGCCGAAGGCGAGTCAGTTCAATCATGCGGCCCGCACGTCGCAGCAGGCGTTGCGGCATGAACAGCCAGAAACCGTCCGTGTACGCGGCGCGATCACCGATGCGTGCACGATCCGGAGCGAGCTGACCCAAAGAGACGAGCCCCCACAGCCCCGAAAGAATCGCCGCCTTGGTCGCAAGTGGTCCGAGCGAAAAGTGAAGCAGCGAAAGCCCGCTCGCGGCCGCGATCAGCGCACCGGATGCCGGTCCAGCCCAGGCAATCCGGCGTATGGCACGCCAGGCGGGCTCGGACGCGGAGCCGAGCGCCGTCGAGCCATGCAACGGCAACGGGCCGAGAGCGACACTGACTCCGCCAATCTTGAACTCCGGCAAACGCGACCACGCGCCACCAATCGTTAGCTTCGAGACACGGTAGCCCAGCGCGCCGGCACACAGCGCGTGCGCCAACTCGTGTACCGCCAACGTGGCCCATGCGATCGGCCAAGCAAGCGCAAGCCACGTGGTGATCTCCGCGCCTTTCCACACGAAGTAAGCGATCTCCCCAGCGATGAGCGCGACGAATAGCAGCGTGCGCACGACCATGCCGCGCGGCGACACGCCGAGACTCAAGCTTGCATCGGAAAACAAGCCTAGGCTCGGCGCAGCGCCGGCAATCTCCCGCTCGAAGCGTTCCGCGAGTGGGTTGGCAGGCTCGACAGTACCCACCGCCAGCAAGACCCCACACAGTGTCGCCAGGCCGCACACCAACCAAGCCCCCCAAGCATCTGCCAAGGACTGCTGAAGGAAATACGCCGCCAGCCCACAGCCTGCCGCGCCGATCGCGCCGGGCACGAACAGCACGAGGCTGAAATAGTTGACCAATCGGCGCAACATCGCCGTTCGCGCCAAGCCAACCGCTGCGCCAGTCACCGTCAGTACACCGCCCGCGGCAAGCATTCCAAACGAAACATCGCTTGCTTCTGCGAACTCCCAATGGTGCGGCGCGACGCTCGAGAGCCATGCGCCGAGGAGCAACAACGCGCCGACGCTGAGCGCTCCGTATACAATCGCTTTACGCGCCACGTGCTCGCAGTGGGTACCATGGCGGCCGCGCGGCGGCTATGCGCGAGCTTGCCGCGAAAGAATCTCGAACGACCGATCGACCACTTGAACGCTGTGCACTATCGTACCGCGCGTTACAGACCACGAGTCTGGGGGCGGATACGGTTTCCCGGACCCCAATCGCATTTGAATTGAAATCCCCTAAACGCCACGCATGAGCCCGCAACACTTCGAGTTTCGAGAATGACACTCGTTCGGCGAACCGCGCGGGCAGGCTTCGCGTGTATCGTTGCGGCTTGCTCGATCGCCAGCGGGTGCGAGTCCGGCCCCATTCGCAAAGCGTATACCGAGCCAGACGCCGCGCAGACGGACCCCGATCCCACAGGGCAACGGCACACGTTCTGCGGCAGCGTCGGGGGCATGCCCGAAACCTATTCGTTCGTACTCATGAACCGGAAGCTCGCGAAGTATCCCGCGTTCGCGGCCGCCATCGGCATGAGCAGAGTGTCGAGTTGTGACGAGGCGCGCGCGTTCATGGCCGCTTACAATAGATACACACTCAAGCATCCGGAAATCGATTGAACTTGTGGCAATCGTAGCGGCGACGCAAGGCGTCGGCGGGACTCGATCACATCATAACTGAGAGCTCTAGGGAGCCGGTGTAGAGCGCCCCCGACAGCTCGCGCGCTCCGAATGGGCCGCCGGGCAATACGCCGAACGTCACGACGGGACCGAGCGCGATGTCCAAGGCACTGAACGCAGGCAACTCGAACTTGAGCTGCATTCGCTCGCGTACGATCAACGCCGCGCGCGAGTAGGAAATGGGGAGATCTTGGTGAGCCACGAACAGGTAGGCGCCAGCGCCGATCCCGAACGAATAGGTGACTCGCGGACCGAAGAATATTCGGTACTCATAGCTCGGTAACAGCAGCGAACCGAAGGCGAAGCGAGTGCTGTCCAAGTTGTCCAAGCTGGTCTCGAACCGCATGCCATGTTGCAGAGTTGGGTACCAACCGAAGGAAAGGCCAGTCGTCGTACCCGCCTGGCCGATGGAGTCACGCAGGGAGCCCGATGCCAGATATGCGCCCAAGCTCACCACGCCGTCCAGCCTCGGGCGGACCTTGAAGGTGCTCAGGGCCGCGGGGAGCACGCGCGAGAACGCGACCTTGCTCTGGCAGGTGCGCCCACTCGCGAACGAGAATTCGAACACGACGTCGAAGTGTTTCAGCTTGTAGAAGCGGGCCTTCTCGAGCTCGTAGCTGAAGTACTGTCCTGAGTGCGCAGCCGCGCGGTAGCGCTTGCCGCGGAACGTCTCGCGCGAGTCCGACGCTGGCCCATTCGCGTCTTCGAAGACCGGCGAGCGCGCGACGATCGCAACCCCATCATCGCTGTCGTTGAACAACTTGACCTCGAAGTAGTTGCTGTAGCGCGTGCCGGTCAGGAACGCGACGTAGCGCTGTTCACAAGCGCGGCCGACATGGGCCGTACTGCCCGTGCCTGGCTCGATCCAATCGCTCAACTCAACGCGCGCCTCGGGTTTCGGAGCGGGACGTTCAACGGGCTCCGGAATTGCGGCATCGAGCAGCACGCGAGTCGCCGCCGCGACACCCGCCATACCCACGGCCGCCAAAACGTCGCCGAACGACTGCGCGCGCGCAGCTGACGTCGCAAGCAACCCGCCCACGACGCTTGCCAGAACCACTGCCCACCGAAACGAGTGACGCCACCGCACTCGCTTCGTTTAACGCGACAGGTCTGCAAAGGATACTTTTCAGTTTAAGGAGCTGGAATACCGTTTACTTCGACAAGCCGCGTCAGGCATCGCTGGTCATGCCAAAGGTCGAATCAAAGGATTCGCCACGGTGGCGGCCGGTGGTCACCGCTGCGCACCGGGCGAATCAGCAACCATCGGCGTTCGCAACACTCGCCCAGCGCAGGGGCGTGGCACGAGCCCTGCGGCGCGTGGTCCGTGGGATAAGCTACTCAGCGCAGTTCTCGATGCACATGGCGGGGCGCAGAACTGGCAGTAGCGCTAGGTGCGCTACCGTGACGGACGCGATGGTGCGCGGGTCCTCCCCGATCCGCGATTTATTGGCGAACAGGGCTCGAACTACACGTCAGCGGTTGACCCCGTTAGGCCTGGGATGGAAGGTGCGGCAATGCAACTCTCAGGGCGAAATCAGGATATCTACGCGGCGCTGCTCGCGCAAATCAGCGGTGACATCAAATCCAACCCGAGGCTGCGCGAGTTTCGCAAGGCGACCAAGGAACCTCTGAAGTTGTCGGGCATGGGCAAGCTGACTATCCCGGTCGTGGTGTGGAATGCGCTGCTGCTCGATGACACGTTGACCGACGAGTGGGACGTCAGCATCGAAGGCGGCGCAGGCAGCTCGCCTGAATTCACGATGAACAAGCGCTAACTCGTCACGAGGAGCATCGACGTCATCCGCGAAGCGAACTCGCTCGACGCGACCGCCTCCAGCTCGCGAACGCGATCAACAGGAATGCCGTGGGCAACGCGGCGCGCGCGGGTGATCGGCGCGGCGACACGGCGCAGCCTTCTTCGCCCGAATGGTGTCCACCTTGGGCACCCGCGACCCCCTGGGCGGTGCCCGCGTGCGCAGCTACGGCACCAGCCCCGCTTTGCGCAGTTCCAGCGGTCGCCATCGAGCCGCCTGCCGCTGCGCTGCCGCTGCCACCGCCCTCGCCGCTATTGGTCTCGCCTCCATCGCCTCCCTCGGCGTCGCCTCCGACCGCTCCGGTGTTGGTCGATCCGCCCACGCTGATTGCGCCGCCCGCGCCGCCCGCGGTGCTATCGCCTGAACCCGCGATGTTGGACGTACCGCCCGTCGCAAGCTGGCCACCGCCACTGTTGGATTCACCGCCCCAGCCCCCAATGCTCGACGTGCCGCCTGTCGCGAGCAGACCACCAGCACTATCGCCAGCAGCCCCCGAACCAGCGATGCCAAAAGTGCCTCCGGACTCGAGCAACCCACCACTACTATTTGATCCGCCACCCGTAACTCCCGCGCCCGAAGTTCCGCCGGTCGGCATTGAACCAGCGCTGCCAGTCGATGCGCCACCCGAACCTCCCGTGCCGGAGCCGCCTCCCGTACCGGAGCCGCCTCCCGTACCGGAGCCTCCCTGTGTAAACGCCGAGGGCTCAATCAAGCGCGCCGCAATTCGAAAGCTTCCGTAGGGTGCCTGGGCGATGAAATGGCGATAAACCGCCAAGGTTCTTCCGTCCGAGCCGGTCGCGAGAGCGGGGTAGCCTTCACTGAAGGCGTCGGCCGAGATGGGCAGCGGCGATGGCCTCAATCGGGTGCCGTCATTCTTGAGCACGTTGGCGTACAGATCCACGCCGTCGGGTCCCTGCTGCATCCAAGCGACGGCGCAACCAGAGGTAGTCGACGCCGAGGGAATCGGCTCCCAAATAGGCACGCCGCCCAGGTCGACCTTCGCTTGCAGTGTCTGCGCATTCGAATCGAGAAAGGACACGAACCACGAGATCGTGCCGCCGGTGAGAACCAACTTTCGAGTGACGTAGCCCGCGCCGCAAGGCCTAAGCGTCTGCGCTGGGGTCGTCACCGGCATTGGGGCGCCAACGGCATTCCCCATGGCATCGAGCTTTTGCAGAAAAGCGCTGGCCGGATGATCGGAATCAACAGGATGGCCAGGCATGGGTTTGAAATACTCCAGCACGTAGTTGCCGTCGGCGTACGCGAGCATCCCCAGGTAGCCTTCTGCATTCACTAGCAGTGGCGGCGAGTCGAGCAGCGTCCCATCTGCCGCGACACGCGTCGCAGAAACGCTCGTCGCCGAGGAGGACCATGCGATCAAGCAGCCCGTCGCTGCGCACGCCAAGGCCGCATCGCCGCCGACCCCGTTCAGCGCGATACCTGTCGGATCTTTCAGGACCCCTGCGGGCGAGATACGGGAAAGGCGGTATTGATACTCGATGGACGGCAACAGAATCGTCCAGCCGATCAAGAAGTCCGTGCCGTTGAATTCGACGTCCTCGATGAACCCGTTCTCGGAAATCAGCGCCGGAACCGGGTCGAGTGATGCGCCCGTCGCATCCAGTCGTCCCGCGACAATCGCCCGTTTGTCGTAGTCACCCGTTTGCTGAAACCACACCGCAAGGTACTTGCCGGCACCGGCTGTCACGTGCGGTTCATTCTCGGTTTGCGCGGGCGAACTGATCGCGATCGGCGGGTCGTCGAGAACGGCACCGGCCGAAGATAGTCTGGACACCCCGGTTCCGACGGCGCCGAGGCAAGTACTCGCATTGCAAACGCGCGTGGACGGCGCGCTGACCGCAACTGGTGAGGCTACGTTCGTAATCGGATCAATCTCGAAGCCGGCGACATAGTACTTGCCGTCGAGGTAACTCACCTTTGGCGGAGCGCTCGCGGCCCCGAGCGAGATCGGTGGCGCTTTCTGCAAGCCGTCAGCGCCGATCAGCACGGCTTTCGTTCCGACCGTACAGGGACCGTTCTGAGGCACCACCCGGCCCTCGTACGCGACGAGCACCTCCCCCGCGCCATTCGAACCGAGGGCAACGGCGTCGATGCTTGGGCTGGCAATCGCCGTGCAATCACCGCTTGCAGGGTGATTCAGCGCACCAACGGTGAAGCCCGTGTTGCCCGCGTCGACCGATGCCGCCACGTAGCCGAGGCCGTTGAAAATGAACGCAGACTTCGCCGAATCGCTGCCGGAGAACGGATAGGTCGTCACGGGATCCAGCACAGGCTCAGAGCCGCTGAAGGACAGGGTTCGACTTTGCACCTGGCCGGGGCTCCCACTCGCTTTTTCGCCGGACCAGGCCACGAAGAACCCACTGCCGTCGGACAACACAGCGGCAACGCTGGACGAGTCACCGGCGGGGAGCGCGCTCACGACGAACGGCGTCGAGTCGAGCAGCTCACCGGTCGTCGAAACTCGAACCGCGACAATATCGCTCGGATCCGTGAAGTTCGTGCTGAACAGAAGCGGTGAATTCTTCAGCTTGTGCCACGCGACCAGATAGTGTTGGCCGTTGAACGCCGAGCGAATGCTCGCATAGTTCGGCCCTGTCCAGATCGCTCCGCTCGATAGCACTAGACTGGAAGGGGTAGCCACGACTCCCGAGTTCGAAACCCGCGTGCCGACGACGTGGCTCTGCACGGCCGGGCCGTTGTTCCCGCCCCTGTTCTCACGGGAGTCGAACCAGGTCACCCAAAATCCGTTCGCGTCAGCAGAGATACTTAGAGGCCACGCGGCCTCCGAGTACAGCGGAATGCTCACGGGGTTGCCGAGCAGCACCTCCGCGGACACGCCGCTGCCGAGCAACGCTTCCGTCCGATGCGACAGCGTCGAGTGAAGCTCGTCAGACCCCGACCCGCCTTGGTTCGAACAGGCGATGCCTAGGCCAAGACAAACATACACCAACCATCGCTTCGCCATGATGCCTCGCCGGTGAGCATAGAGGCGCCACGCAATCGAAGCCAGCGCCGATCTCCCCTCTAATTGCGTCCGTCACGCGTTGCAGATCTGCCAACGAGCATTCGCGACTGTTCTTGCCTTCGGACACGAAAAAACCAAGCGCGTCCCAAACACAGCCGACAAAGTACCTATGCCGCAGCGATGGTGGACCGCGCGATCAAGTGACACATCTCGTCACGTCAGCTCGAGTCTTGTTCAACGCGAATCACAGCCGCGGAGCTCCTCGTGCGAAGCGCAGCGACTGTGGTGCCGGACAGCGCGCCAGTGTGCCCGGAAGCGAGCCGGGCTGGCCAGGCCCCAGTGACGGAGTCATCGACCGCGTCCGCCTACGATGATGATGCCGGTGGCCTGGACCCGGTCCCCTCCCCCACCTGGGATGCTTGCCGTAATCACGTGACGGCCCGCTTCGAGTTCGACGCTGAGCGCATGGCCATGGCCGAGCACACCCCCCACATCGGAATGCCACACGATGTCGTGCGGCGCGACGCCGTCGTGGCCCCGCAGATCGATGAAGGCCTTGAGATCGACGCGGCCCTGCTCGCAAGGCGCCTCGTTGGCAGCGATCATCAGCCTGCGATCTGCGCGGGGAAGCGCGAATGACTTGCTGTCTGCCGACGCGGCCCTGAATTCCGCTGTCGCCACCGCGCGAAAGCGGCACGACTCGCCACCGGGCAAACTCGAGACATCGATGCGGAGCGGATCGCTCTGTTCCGGATCGATAGCAACAGGCGACCACGTTGCGCCGTCATCGCCCGTGAACAGCACCGCGAGGGACACGCGGGCTCGCGGATGATTCACCCCAATGTGCAGGATGAGCGCTCCCTCACGCCGGCCCGGTCCGCTGATCTCCACACTCGGCGCTTCGCCCACATCGAGGCTCGCGATCTGCGAATCGCCTCGTTTGACCTGGATGCGCGTCACCTCATCGGACCATAGCAGCGCCTCGATGAAATCGAGATGCGGCTCACGCTCGAGGTCGGACGCGCCGTTGCGGCAGCCGCATCCTCCGCCGAGCGCGATGGGTGCCTGACACGGGTGGCTCGCGATGATCCTGTCGTGCCGGTCGACCAGCTCGATGAACCAGTTGCCTGGGGCGGGTCCCTTCGGTGGCGGCACCATGCCCGGGCCTTGCACGACGTGTGCCTTGATCTTCTCGACCTTCCGTGAGCCATCGGCAAGTCGCTCAATGGTGAAGGAGACGATCAACAACGTCCGCAGCTTACGAGGATCGGCAGCTTTACTCAGATGGTTGTCGCGATTGTCGAGTATCTTCAGATAAGTGTACGGCGAGATCCATTGCGGGTGCTCGTACGACATGAGGTCGTGAACGCTGCCGGGATCGAGCAGCGGGGTTGTGCCGAGCGCCGTGTCGATGCCGACCTCGCCGACGGAAGTTTTGCTGCCACCATAGTTCGGATAGCCCGCGTCATAGCTGGCCAGCTTCGGATCGCCGACGTGACCACAGCCGTACAGATGGCCAATTTCGTGCGCGAAGGCGATCTCGTCGCCGACGAGGCAACCGCCCACGCCATCGTCACCCCAGCCGCATCCGGTATTGAGGGTACCGGCCACCGTCAAAGCGCCGACCTGGGGCACGACGCCGTAGACGATGTCGGCGAGGTTGAAAAAAACCGTGAACAGGCGTGTCACCTTGAGATCGGTGAGCAGATCGACCCACGCGGCGTTGCAGCCGCCGGGGTTGGGCGAACCATCCGCTTTGAGCGGCGGCGCCGAAAAATCGCCTGACTTCGTCTGCTCGATGCTGAGGATGGTGGTGTCGAAATAGGGAAAGGGCAGCATGCGCGCCGCGAGTGCACTGAGGCCGAGCAGGTCCGCATCGCTCGGTGAGGTGACGGCGTTGGTTGCCGCGTTCTTCCAATTGACGCGCACGAGCGCGAGCTTCGGCACATCGACCGGGATCACCTGGAAGCTTTCCGAGGCGCTCGCAGTGCCGCCCTCGCCACTGGTCAGCCACATGCGCACTGCTGCAGTGGTCTGACCGGCGCGCACATAAAAGGCCGGGACCAAGAAATTGAGCGTCGGATTCGATACCAACGAGACGAGCTCGACAGCGAGCTTTCCGGAAGTGAAGTGAAGCGTGGTTTCCCGGTCCCACAGTGAGCGGTCGAGCCGCGTTTGTGGGCCGACCCGAGCCCCGGCAAGACGCGTCGGGCCGGTGCGGAAGACTTCCTTGCCCCAACGGAACAGCACGAGCTCGCCGGTGACGGTCTTGCCAGACAACGTGTCGCCTTCGAACAAGCCGGGAGTCGCGTAGGGATAGGCGCGCACGACCAGCGGTTTCAGCGCCACGATGGGCACGGCATTGTCCGGACCGTAGCCCGTGCCATAAAATTGCGTGGACTGCGTGAGCTCGAGCCCCTGAACACGCAGCCTTGGATGAAAGACGAGCGCGGGCACGTCCTTCGGTCCCCAAGGCAGGTCGGGCAATTGCGCCGAGGGTTCGCCGGTCGGACCTAGATTGGGGCGCCCCGTTAGCTTGCCGAGCACACGATCTGCGATCGCATCGACCAAGCCTTCGAGATCGCCGAAGTCGGCTGCCATGAATTCGCCTCCCTGTTGTACTTCGCGACTCGACTGAACTTGCGACCCGAATCCAGCGTGGTCAATGAGCATATTGCTCGGCGCGGGCGTGATCGCCAGCACCCGAAATCTGGTTCAGCGCTAAGCTCCAGCTATCGCAGCGCAGTCAGGAGCTCTGAGTGGTGAGCTTCGATGTACTGTTTTTCCGCGTTTCGACCAGGCGACGAAGTCGGGCAACTTCTCGCGCGCGGTCAGGATATCCCCCGGAGCCTCGACTCGATTGGACTAAAACTGCACGTTTCGGCTCAGATGCTCGATCGCGAACGCTTCGAAGTTCGCTTCCGGTTGCGCAAACAGGAGCGTCAATGCGAAGGCGCCAGCAGGCTCACCCATTTGCGCACGAATCGACACAGAGCAGATCGAGGTGCACGAATGAAAAGCAGCAGCGTCGTGATCGGGTTCTTCGTAGCTTTGTCGGTTGTCGGCTGTGGTGGAGCCGTTGACGGAGAGGATGGCGGGCAACGGCCGCCTAGCCCGGCTGGCGGAAGCAGCGCTCGCGGTGGCGCGTCGAGCGCGGCAACGGGCGGATTCGCCGGAACCGCTGCCGGCTCTCGTGCCGGTAGCTCGGGGGGCTTGAACCTCGAGACGCCCGTGCCGAGCGGCGGCGGGGCGTCGAACGTCGGCGTTACCGGTCCGCAAGCGGGAGCGCTGCCAAAGCGCGATCCGAATTTGCCTGGCGTCGATTTCGACGATGGGAGTTGGATCCAACTCGGCTCGTCCGCTTCGTCGGGATCATTTTCAGCCGGCGGATCCGGCGGGTACGACGCCGCGGGGATTCAGCGTTCGCCAAACCCGGAAAGCTCGGCGGGAGCCGCCAGCAGTGACCGCGGCTCGCCGATTCCGAAATGATCGCGATTGGTTGCCTTCGAGATGCTGCGCGTGCGTGTGATTGCAAGTCGCTCCCGAACTCAGTCACGCATTCGTGCCCGATGATTTCAACGCTTGCCCCTGGCGTTGCCGGCGAGCAGGGCGCCCTCTGACAACACGAGCTCGGTCAGATAGTCCATGACCGCGCGCACCCGTGCGCTCTGCTTGACGTCTGGATGCACGACGAGCCAGAGATCGTGCGCACCGATCGTGCGTGGCAATGCGCGCTCGATGCCAGGTTCGCGATCTCCGAACACGCACGGCAGAGGACTCAAGCCGAGGCCGGCCACCACCGCAGCCGCTTGTGACATCAGCGAATTGCAGGTCAATGAGACTTCCGCCAAGTTGCCCTGCTTGGCCAGCCAGCGAGCACCGACGGTACCTCGCAATTCCAGATCGAAGCCCACCGCGCGATGTCCGCGCAGGCGTCCACGAACGGATGGCTTGCCATGACGCTGCAAATAGCTGGATGACGCGTACACCGCCCAAGCAGCTTGGCCGAGTCGCCGTGCGATCAGATTGGGCTCTTTGGGTTTGGTCAGGCGCAGCGAGATGTCAGCCTCACGGCGTGCCAAATTCACGGCCTGGTTGCCGGTGACGAGCTCTAGCCGAATGCCTGGACAGCGCGTGTGCAGCGCGGCTAGCCGCGGCATCAAGAACCAAGCAGCAAAGCTGTCCGATGCGGCCAGGCGCACCTGACCCGTCGGTCGAGCGTCTTGCCCGAGCAGCTGGCGCTCGATGGCCAGCGCCTGCGACTCGAGCTCCTCGACCCGAGCGCGGACCGCTTCCCCCGCGCTGGTCAGCAAGTAGCCGGCGGGCGTGCGGTCGAATAAGCGAGCTCCCGCGGTCTCCTCCAATGCCGCAAGCCGTCGGCTCATCGTCGATTGATCGACCTGCAGCAAGCGCGCGGCCGCAGACAATGTGCCGGCCCTCGCCACGCTCAAGAACACTCTGAAATCATCCCAATCCAGCACCTATGCATTATTGCATAAGCAGTACGCGACATTGTGCATTTTCACAGGTCAGGCAATTCGCTCAAAGTGCCAGCCATGAATCAGCCATTTCGGTCATGGGTACGCGATTTTCGCGGTATCGCCTGGGGGCTACTCATCGTGCTCGTGATCGCCGGTACGGCGTGCGTCCGGAGCGCGTCCGCGCGGTCGACGGAGCTCGACCCGCTGCACACCGACGGGGACAAGTACCAGCTGCTCTTCGAAAACCGGCTCGTGCGCGTGCTGCACTATCACGACGAGCCGGGGGCCAAGACCCACCTGCACCACCACCCCTGCTTCGTGCTGTACGCACTGGGACCGTTCAAGCGCGAGCTCACTTTCGCCGACGGCAGCCAGCGCTCGCGCGAGTTTCACCTGGGTGAAGCCGCTTGGATGCCCGCCCAGTCGCACGCCGGGCACAATATCGGTGACACACCAACCGACGTGCTGCTCGTCGAGCTGAAGGCTCCCTGCGGCGAGGAGAGGTGATGAAAGCCATAGTCAGCGCGGCGTGTTTGGCTCTTGGTTTGCACGGTCGGAGCGTTGCGGCCGCCGTCCTCGATGAGAGCTTCGGCGACGTTCCGCTCGCGAGCGTCTCCATGCAACAGGGTGCGCCCCAAGTCTTCGCGCTCGCAGTGCAGGCGGATGGCAAGGTCATCATCGGTGGGCGTTTTGACCACGTCGCTGGGCAATTGCGAGTGGAGATCGCGCGCCTGGAAGCCGACGGCACGCTGGACACGTCGTTCACTTCGCCGTTCGAATTGACCTCCCTGAGCGGGACGATTCAAACTCTTGCGCTCGACGCCGCCGGCGGGATCTTCGTCGGCGGTACGTTCGTGCTCGGGGGAGCGCTGAACACGCTGGTGAAGCTCGAGCCGGACGGTAGCGTCGACAGTGCATTCGTACCCGAGCCCTCGTTACGCTTCCTTCAAATCGGCAAAATCCTGCTCGCGGGGAACAAGCTGTACGTCGGGACCACGGGCGGCGTGGGCCTCGACCGCCTCGACGCCAGCGGCTCGTTCGACCCGACGTTTACTCATTTCTCCGACGCAAGCTCGCAGAGCAACATCGATTTCCTAGTTCAGCCCAGCGGCTCGCTCACGCTTGGTCTGGATGATGCCGTGGTCGGCATCGGCAGCGACGGCAAATTGGCGAGTTCGTTCACGGTGGTGCCGGTGGCATATCCAAAGCTCGGATCGTTGGAGGGCGGCGATGTGCTGTGTTTTGCCAATTTTGCCGAGATCGGCGCAAGTTCGCCGAATAAACGTTTCGCTCACATCGGAACCAAGGGCGGGGTCGCTTCGAGCTTTGCTGTCGCTCCTGGCGTGCGCTCTTTCCTCGGTGTTTTGTCCGGTGACAAGATCCTGATTGAGCAGCAGCTCCCGAGCGGTGAGTCGATCGTTCGCTTGGCGCCGGATGGGACTCCCGACGACTTCGTGGTTCCGATCGATGACGTGGTTCGCGCTATCGCGCCGTATCCCGGCGATCGCTTGATGATTGCGGGTATGTTTGGTCAAGTCGAGAACAAGCCCAGAACCCGCGTCGCACGCCTGTTCGGAACCAGTGTTGACGGAGGCGGCGCAGGCGGGAGCGGTGGCAGCACCAGCGCCAGCGGGGGCAGTGGCGCGGCCGGGACTGGAGCGGATAGCGGCGCGGCGGGCGACGGCGGCGCGGCGGGCGATAGCAGCACCGCTGGCGAGAGCGGCGCTGCAGGCACTCCGAAAGCTGGAGCCCCTGGTCAGGGCGGCCTATCGGCGAGCGCGGGCAGCAGCGCCTCGAGCGGTGGGGTGCCTACGAGCGGCGGCACGCCCCTCGATGGTTCGAGTGGAGGTTGCGCATTCACTCGTCCAGTTCCGTCGAGCCCGCTTGCCGCATGGCTCACCATCGGCGCGCTCGCTTTGCTCCGCGTGCGCCGGAAGTGCCGAGGGTCCGGAGCACCTCATCGATGCTAGCGGCCGGGTAGCTCCCCGCGCGGAAGCGAAATGTGCGATCCTTCGGACCGCACACGCACGACCCCACGGGCTCTCGCATCGGGGGTCCGATTTCTTGCATGCCTCGGATCAAAGCGCTTCGTTGGTGGATCATCGTCCTGCTCATGCTGGGCGGGATCGTGAATTTTCTCGCTCGGAACTCACTGGGCATCGCCAAGCCCACGCTCTCGGCCGAGCTCGGGCTCACCGATCAGCAGTATGCGCTCATCCTCACCTGCTTTCAGGTGGGTCTGATCTTGCAGCCAATTTGCGGCTATGTCCTCGAGTGGCTGGGCTTACGTATGGGCTTCGCGCTCTTCGCTATCGCCTGGTCCGTCGTCAATATGGCCCACGGTATGGTCAGTGGTTGGATCGGCCTGGCAACGTTGCGCGCACTCATGGGGTTTGCGGAAGGGTCGGCCAACCCGGCCGTGATGAAGACCATCTCCGCCTGGTTTCCAGCCCGCGAGCGGGGCTTGGCAAGCGGTGTCTACAATGTTGGGGCCTCTTTTGGTTCGGTCATGGCCCCCCCACTCGTGGCCTGGGCCATCTACGCCTATCACTGGCAGGCCGCTTTCGTCGTCACGGGCGGCGTCGGCATCGCCTGGGCACTGCTTTGGCTCGCCCTGTACAACGACCCAGATCGGCACGCTTTGCTCAGCCCGAGCGAACGCAGCTACGTAGTTTCGGGCAAGGAGCGCCACCTGCAGAGCGGCCGCGCGCCGCCTTCGATCTTCGCCCTGCTCCGACAGCGCAATTTCTGGGGCATTGGCCTACCGCGCATGCTCGCCGACCCGACCTGGGGAACCTTGTCGTTTTGGGTGCCGTCGTATTTCGTGGCCGCGCGTCACTTCGATCTGAAAGCGCTCGCGATCTTTAGTTGGATGCCGTTTCTCGCGGCCGACTTCGGCAGCCTGTCAGGTGGCTTGATCGCGTCCGCGGTGCAGCGTCATACGCGCCTATCGCTGGTCAACGCGCGGCGCACCGCGTTCACGGTGGGCGTATTGCTGATGCTGCCGGTGGCGTTGGTTGGCACGGTCAAAAGCCCCTACCTTGCGGTCGCGCTATTGTGCCTCGGGGGGTTTGCGCACCAAACCCTTTCGGTGACCGTGATCACGATGTCGACCGACTTGTTCCGTCAAAACGAGGTCTCGACCGTCACCGGAATGGCCGGAACCTGTGGCAATTTAGGGACGATGATCTTCACGCTGCTGCTCGGGAAATTGGTATCGACCTATGGCTACGGTCCATTTTTCGTCGCTCTCCCACTGCTCGACGTGCTCGGCGCGGCACTGCTCTGGGGGCTGGTGCGCGAACGCAATGCCGCGGAACACGACGCCGAAGGCTGAGCCGGTCGGGCCGTAGCGCTCGACCATCAACCCCTCTCCCCCGAAGCCGTCGTCAGCGCTAGTATCCGTAGCCGTCGTGGGTGGCCGGGCAATCGGCAGGTACGTCTGGCCTTGGCCGGGCGATGACCGGCAAATCGCTGCGCGCGATCACGATGGCGGGCGCGGGAGCGGGCGAACCGTTCCGGTCTGGACAAGGCTCAGGGGCGATCAGCCAATTGATCTGCGAATCGTTCAGAACGACGTCTACGGTCAGCAATGCTCGGCCTGACATCGGCGCCAAGCGATACCAGAAGAGCTGCAGACGTCGCCAGTCGATGTCTGAGGCGCGGCAGAACAGCGCCTCGAATTCGGCTTCACTGTCGACGCGCGTGACGGGCCCGGTGTTGACCAAGGCGCGACACGGCGCGGGCGCGTAGCTGCCTGCCCAGACCAGTTTGCTCGAGTCTCGAGGCGCGGGCACGGGCGCGTGCCAGAGGCCTCGCTCGAGCTGAGGGTCCGGTGGCACTGCGCTTGCCAGTGCGGCCGAGGGGCGCGCCAGCGAGGTCGGCGGCCCACTCGACCCAGCGCAGCCGGCAACACACGCGGCCAACGCGAACGCCAATACTGGCGTCATCGGCCCCTTCACCACACGCTCAGCCTCCGAGGCAGCTCCAGCTGCTGGCGTTGCAGAAGCACGACACGTCCGAATACTGGCAAGCTCGCACGGGGCCGCATGCCAATTTTTGCGGCGGCTTGTTGGCCAGGCAGGTAGCGGTCGGCGCCTGGCAGGCCCACGCCGCGTCCTGAGTGTTCCCCTTGCAGATGCAATAGTCCTGGTTCGGGTAAGGGCATTCTGCGCCGAGGTTTTGTGCGCAAGAATTGCCAGCGGTCGGTTTGGCGCTCGGGCACTTTTCCGGCGTACCGTAGCAGGCCCATTTGTGCGCGCCGATTGGGCCTGGACCGGGCGCTGCCAGGCAAGAGCACGCGACGCCCGAATAGAAGCAACTCGACGGCGTGCTGACGCTGCAATCCGTCTTGTCGGCGGGAGGGAGCGCAGGACAACTACTGGCACCGCCAGTTCCGCCCGCCCCCGCGCCGCCCATCGACGCTCCCCCGGCAGCGGTGCCGCCCATTCCCGCGCCGCCCACCGACGACCCACCGGTGGCCGCGCCGCCCGTTCCCGCGCCGCCCGCCGGCGCACCACCAGCGCCGCCCAGCGACGCACCACCGGCGGCTATGCCGCCCCCTCCCGCGCCACCCAGTGAAGTACCGCTCATGCCCGCACCGCCAACTGACGCCCCTGCGGTGCCGCCGTTGGAAGCTCCCGCGCCCGTCTCGCCCGCTGCACCGGACTCGCCTGCATCGCCGCTGCTCGCTCCGCCGTTGGGTGCGCCAGACGAGCCGTTGCCTTCGCCGGCATCGCCGCCGCTCGTGTGGCCGCCCGAGCCGTTGCTCGAACCCGCCGTGCCGACGTTGCCACCCGCCGCATTAGAGCCCGCGTGCGCGCTGCTCGCGCCCGCATCACCAGAACCGCTACCGGCACGGGAAAACTGATTCGGATCGGGTGCGGAACCGCACGCAGCCGCCAAGGGAACACTGGCCGCGATTACCGTAGCGACGACCAAACCGCGCGCGAGCTTCATCACCTTAGTTCTAGCCGATCGCGGAGCAGGAACCGCAAGTACCTTTCGCACAATCGCGAGCGATCGACCCGCGGATTCGTGGACCGACCCCGGACCGCGGTTGGCGTGAATGTGGTGAACAGGGCGCGGTGTCGACCTGACACTCACCTCGCACCGGACGAGGTCAAGCCGTGCTATTCACCTGCGTGCGAAAATTCCCTCCGACGCAGCCAGCCACTGACGTCGTGGTCGCCGGAGACGAGTCATCCGCACAATCGGCTCCGCGCGGCCCAGCTGCCAGCGAGTGCCGAGCGCGGATCTGCGTCGGCTGCGGCGAGCCGATCAGGGAGATCCTGGAGGCGCGCCCCGAGCACTGCTTCGTCTGCGCCGTCCACGTGGCCTGCGCGTGTGCTGACGAGCCCTAGACTCCGAACCACTGAGCGCGAGCGCTGCAGGTGACTCAGTTCCGAACGCCGGCTCTGCTGCTTTGCCACGTAGCGCAAGAGTCGACGCCCGTGGCATTCGTCAGCTTGAAGCGTACGAAGGTGACCTCGACGGAGCTCAGGCTGCGCGAGTAGCTGCAAAAGCCGAGGTCCAGCTGCTCGAAATAGAAGAACAGGACGTGTCCGCGACCCCACGTCGAGTGACCGTGGCACATCGCTTGATGGTGCAGGCGGATGATCAACGGCGTGCCGAGCTTGCCTCCCTCTGGTGCAACTCTCTCCAGTACGCCCTGTAGCGCGGCGAGCAGTCGCGGGTTGGAAGCATGCGCGCCGGACGTGATGAAGGCATCGTCCGTGACCAGCACCTCGTGGAAATACTCCGAGACCTGGTCGAGGTCTTTCGCGATCAACAGCAGCTCGCGGAGCTGGGAAATTTTGGCATCGACGCGGCGATTCAGTTCGGTTTGGCGCGGGTTGGGCATGGTCTCTGCTGTTCGACCGCTGTCCGGGGCAGTTGCGTGAAGTTTTCACATTTGCGGGATTTCCTTTGGCTAGCGGGCTCGGGACGCTCGGAGCGGCGCGTAGCTCTGATTGCGGGGTGCCCCTCCTCACATCCGTCCGTGACGCCGAAGGCTGAGTGTTCTTCGAAGTGGTCGGTGACCATCAACAATCGAGTTGCGCGCGCAACGCCTCCGGAAAAATGACGCGTGCCCTGGACCTAGAGCGTGCTGCTCGGTACGCTTCGAAAATCAGCATGCGCGCCGCGTCGAACGAAGTGAGGTGGGCAACGACGAGTGAACCGGGGGATAGCGTACCCGTCGAATGGAGTGAGGCACGGCGGTTTTGGGCCGCCAACCGGTTCTGGATGGAGACCCAAAACCTCGCCAGCAAGCGCTACGGCGGAAAGAGGAAGCAGCACTGGCACGCCATGGAGTTGATGATCACGGTGCTCGAGCAAGCCCTTCGCGTCACGGGCCAGTACGAGGTCGGTCGAACTCACGCTGATGATTTGCGGCTACGCCACATCGACCTTGCATTTCCCCATCTGCCGGCTGCGTTCGACGGATTCACCTTGCTTCATCTTTCCGACCTGCACCTCGATGGCTCGCCCGGTCTGGAAGAGCGCATCCTGAGGCTGATCGACGGGCAAACCTTCGACCTGTGCGTCCTCACCGGGGACTACCGAGCAGCCGTACACGGGCCTCACGATCGGGCGATGCGCTCGCTCGAGCGATTGGTCGGGGGTCTCGATGTGCGCGAGGGCGTCTTGGCGGTGCTCGGAAACCATGACGACATCCATATGGTTCAGCCGATCGAGGCCATGGGCGTGCGCCTTTTGGTGAATGAACGATTCGTACTCGACCGCGACGGGCAACGCCTTCAGTTCGTGGGCACCGACGACGTACACTACTACTACACCGACCAGGCGACGGTGGCACTTCAAGCTGCGAGCGAGGCGTTTACGATTGCGTTGATCCATTCGCCGGAGTTGTGCGATGCGGCTGCTACCGCGGGTGTTTCGCTGTACCTGTGCGGGCACACCCACGCCGGTCAAGTCTGCCTTCCGCGCGGGATCCCCTTGGTCAAGCATCTGCGGACCGGCCGCGCCTACTATCGAGGCTGCTGGCGACATCACGGGATGATGGGGGTGACCAACAGCGGCGCGGGCACGTCGGGAATTCCCGTTCGCTTCAACTCTCGCGGAGAAGTCCTCGTCCTGCATTTGCGTCGAGAAGCAGCGGCGGAGTGAAGGGCGAGTTCGAGCACCGGACCGTTCCGGGCTAGCCTCACCCGCCATGGCGTCACTCATTCCCGAGACGTGGGGTGTTCCGGAGAAATTCAAGCAACGAATTGGTACCTCCGCCGGGCGCCAGCGCGCGATGATCGACGGCGGACACTTGCTGCTGATCTTGCACGGCTTGCCTCAGGCGGGAGACGCCGAGCGTACGCCGCGTCTGTTTTGGCGCACCCCCGCCGGTGATTGGCGCGCCACCGGCGCCAAGGGTGACGGCTTGAAGGCCCTGAAAGAGCACCTGGAGCAATACCGCAAACGCGTCGCCGAGCTCGACGAGCAGGTCGACACGGCCACGTCGGCGCAGCAGCTGTTCCAAATCATTCGCCACGCCACGCCCATCGCGCGAGCCGCGCGCCACCAGCACAGCGCGCTGCAAGAGGCGCGGGAAGGCATCGACCATCGCGACCTGATCGTGCTGCGCGACGCGGCCGGCGATATCGAGCGCTCGATCGAGCTCGTCGCGAGCGACGCCAAGAACGCGCTCGACTACGTGGACGCCAAGGAAGCCGAGGTGCAAACGGCGCTGGCGCGCAAAGCGACGGATGCGCAGCATCGGCTCAACTTGATCGCAGCGTTGTTCCTGCCCATCACCGCCGTTGGTTCGGTGCTCGGCGTGAACTTGCGCAACGGGCTCGAGGGCCAGAGCCCCGCATTCTATTGGGCGGTAGTCGCGCTCGCGCTCGTTACGGGCTTCGTGGTGCGCGCGAGCGTAACGCGCGAGGAAAAAGCTACGCCGTGAACTCGAGACCCGCGTCGATGCTCTGCGCGAGCGTGCTGATGCTGAGCCTGGCCTGCTCGACCAATACCAACGATCCGCCAGCTAGTGCCGGTGCTTCTGGCGCGAGCTCGAGCGCAGGCTCTGGAGCAGGCGGCGGAACCGTACCGTCCAGCGACGACCGAGTATTCGTACCAGAAGGCTTGGCCAACCCACCTTTGGCAGGCCAAGTCGACGATGGGCTGACGCTGATTGCTTTCACTCTCCGACAAGGACCGAGCGGCCTTTCGCTGTACGCAGCCGTCAAGAATGACCGAGAAACGCCGGCATGCGAGGCGGGCATGACCACTTATTTCCTAGACAAGGCAGCGCAAGTCGTCACGACCTCCAGCAGCGTCTTGGAGAGCGCACATTTCTATCGGCTCGACACCGGCGTGATCATTCGTTGCGTCGCTCCCGGCGAGATCGCAATGACCGGCCTAGCCGAGCTCCCGAAAGAGATCGTGCTCGAAGAGTTGGGGTCGCTTCAGCACGCCTTTCCGGCCTTCACGGTAGATGCCATCGCTCCCATCGAGGCACTCACCGTCAGCGACGTAAAGACATTGACCACTGGAGTCGGGACGCTCTACGCCGGCACGCTCCGAAATGGACTCGATGTCAGCGCCAGCTCGCCGCGGGTCACGATCTTCCCCGTGAACCGCGTCGGTCGGCCATTGAGCATGGCGACTACGACTGGCGCGGGGAGCGAACTTTCCCCCGGCGGCCGCTGGAGCTTCGAGACCGGCAACGTGGACGCCGAGGGCGTGAGCATCGCCGTCTACCCAAGCGCCACGTTTGCGCGTTAGGACCGGTTGAAGTTCAGGCGTTCGCACGCAGCTCGGCGTACTCGCCGGGCTGTGAGATCGTCGAGGGGTTATTGGTGTTGAACAGCTTGCTGTCGTCGTACTTGCCGAAGCGAGTCACAGGCTCGGTGCCGCCCTTCGTCGCGTAGCCGCTGGCGTCAGCCTTGACGCCAATCGCGTTCATCAAGTTGCAGAAATACTTGTTGATCGGCTTCGAGGCCATCGCCGAGGGCGTGCCGACGCTGTCCAGCTTGTTGGGGGGGCTCTGCCCGTCCACGCAATCCTCTTCGCTGTGCCCGACCGTCAAGTCGGCCTTGCCACCGTCTAGGTTGATGGCTTGCCCGGTCTTGAAATAGCCGCCGCAGCTCCCGGCCTGCAAGATGGGCATGTTGTTCAGGTTGTGGCTATTGCCGTCGGACATTTCCTGAAACCAAACCGTGGCCGTGTTGTCGAGCAGCTTCTTGTCGCCCTCGTTGATGCTGTTCAGCTGCTGGACGAGGAACGCGAACTGCTCGGCGAAGAACGAATCGACCTTGGCGATCTTGGTGAAAACATCGTCGACGCACGGACCGCCCATGTTGGGGCCGCCAATGCGGTGTGAGAGCCCGTGATGTTCCTCCTTCAACCCGAGATCGCTGTAGGTGTGATTGCCGGGCGTCTTCATGAAGATGACTCGGTTGGAGTCGCAGATGGCAGAGAGCACGGCCAAGTTCATCATAACCGGTGCCGCCTTGGAGATGTCACCGCCGCCCACTTTCAGCGCGGCGTCGGTCAGGCCGAGCTGCGTCGCCATATTGGCGCTGCATTGGGCCGAGACGGCAGCGTTGGTCTCGTGCAGCAGCTCGACCCAATCACTCAACCGCTGTTTATCGGAGCCGCTCATATCGATGCGCTGCAGAGAGTTCAAATCATCCCGCACCAGGTCGATGACGCTCTTGCCGCGGACGGACTTGTACGTGTCTGCCGACATCGCGCCCTTGCCGAACAAGTTGGTCAGCTGGCTGAAGATCTGCGAAGGCGTGCCAAAGCCCGGGAAAATCCGGTTGGGCGCGTCATACGAAATGATGGCCTGGGTGTTGGTGGTGCTGCCGGTCACGCCGCCGATCTGCATGAACAGCGGCGAGCCGCCCTTCGCGTTGACCTGCTCGGCGCAGATGTGATCGAGCGATCGCCCTGTTGGCATGCCCGTGAATTTGCCGTCGTTGGGTGTCACCGGATGTCCGGTGAAGAACGTGCCGCACACCTGGGTGTGCGGATCCGTGGTTTGCCCGAGCTCGCCTCCGAAGCTCCACTCGTTCATCTGGCGGAGCCCGCGCACCATCAGTAGCTTGTCGGCGTAGGGCGCCAATGGCTTCAATGTCTTGAGCGCCGTGTAGTCCGCCATGCTCAGCGCGCCGTGAGATTTGGTGGGAAACCAACGGTTGGTCAGGCAGCCATAATGTGTGAAGAAAACGATCAAGCGCTTCGGCACGTCGACCGGAACCGAGTCCGCCTTTGCTTCGCGCTCGGCCACTGAGCTGAGGAAGGGAGCCGCAACCACAGCGCCACCCAGGCCATACAGAAACCGCCTACGATTGAGGAGATTCTTGGTCATTTGCTGATTTCCCTTCACTGCCCGACCGTGCGCAATCGAAACGAGTCCGCTTCGGTGTAGTCGGCCATCAAATTCAAGACGGGGTAATTGGCTTCAGCCAGGCCGGTGGCGAGCCTGTCCACGGTGCAAGCGTCGTTCGAGTTCGGTGATCTGCCGGTGGCGAAGGTGACGAACTGCTCGGCGTAGTGCCGCTGGACGATGGGCAGCGCGGCCAGCTCCTTCATCATCTCGATCGGCGCCGAGATCGTCTTCGACTTGCCATTGCCTAGGAATACGTCGGCAGTTCCATCGATGGGCCCGGTCAGCTGATCCGTTTCTTGCCAGCTGCCGATCGCGTCGTAGCGCTCGAGTACGAATCCGGCCGGGTTGATGAATTGCGCGTGGCACGATTTGCACGGCTGAACCCCGGTCAGCGCCTCGATCTGTTGGCGACGAGTGGTGTACACGCCGTCCGGGATCGGCGTCTTCAAAGCATCGGGACTGGGCTCGCCCGGATTGATGCCCAGGATTCGCCCACTGATGAACGCTCCGCGCAAAATTGGGCTGGTCGTGCCGTAGTTCGAGAACGTGCTGAGAAACCCAGCTCGAGTCAAAAAGCCCGGCCGCTGTTTGGGATCGAGCTCAACACGCACGGGGTCCGCGCCGTAGGCTTTCGGGTCGAGCCCGTACAGCGCGGCCGTGTCTTGGGTCACGAAGCCGACGTTACTGAGGAAGAGATCGTTGAGGGTGCCGCCCTTGAACACCAATTCCTTGAAGAACGAGTCCATCTCTCCGAGCAGCGGCGCGTAGGTGGCGGCGGTGAACTTGCCGAACTTCGGATCGTGCTCCTTGTTGTTCAGCCAATGCGAAGAAGTCTCGATGCCCAAATACGCTTGGTGGAAGCGAGCAACAGCCGGGGCCACCTTGTCGCTCTTGAGCATGCGTCGCGCCTGCGCGGCGATTTGCTCCTTGGTAGTGAGCTGGTCGTTATCCGCGGCCGTGTTCAGCTCTGCGTCGGGAACGGTGCCCCAGAGCAAGAACGAAAGCCGAGTCGCCGCTTCGAAGCTGGTCAGCTTGTTGGCGGTGTTTTCTGGGTTTTTATCGGCAGAAAGCTCAGGCAGCATGATGAACGAGGGCGACGCGAGGAACGCATACAGAATCGTCTCGGCGATCTCAGCGGGCGTCCCCACTGGCGTCACGCTCTTGAAGCGCTCGAAGCTCGTCACCTCGGCGGCGGTCAGCGGCCGACGGAATGCCTTGCGACCGAAGCTCTTGATCGTGTCGGTCAAACACATACCGATGGCTGGATCGCAGCTGATGAATTGGGACTTGTTGGCCCCCGCCATCACCTCCGCGGCGATCTTCTCTGCGGTCTTCAGATAGCCGTCCCAAGCGATAGCCGTCATGCTGCCGTCGTAGTCGGGAGCGAGCGCCTTGGACGGGAGCTCTCCGGCCACGGCCGTCACGCCAAGTAGATCCTTCAAAACGGCGTTGTACGCCGCGTCCTTCATGCGCGGTATTTGCGACGTCGCCGGGACACCCGGTGTGCAAGTGCTGACACCGGCGCCGCCGCCCATCGGGACCGGGGCTCCACCCGCCCCGGTCCCGCCGCTCCCCCCGGCCCCTCCAGTGGTCGCGGGGCTCGCGCCGGCCTCACCATTTCTCGTTTCCGACCCACACGCGGCGACGCCCAAGAGGCTCAGCACCACCGGAAAGAGTGAAATATAACTTCTCATGGCACCCACCGTTCTTGTCAGCCGACCCCGCACAATCGACACACCCATCGACCAAGCGCGTTCACGCGAATCTCGGATGTTCGAGCAATAGCGGGTCGCCGCACAGCACAAGAGACGAGCGTTTCTTCGCCTGCACGAATAATCTTTCCAGACTCCGGGTGTGAAACCTCACACGGTGTGAAACCTCACATCCCTGCGGCTCTGTCGAGCCGCTTCAGGGATTCTCGGTGTCTAGCGCGGACTGAGCAGCCTCGACGTCCGCGCGAGCGCGCTCGACTTCGCGTTCTGCCGCCGCCAGCTCCTTCGTGATGCGGTCGCGTTCGTGTTCCCGCTCGGCAAGTTTCACCTGGGCGTCGCTCAGCTCGCTCTCCAGTTTTTTGCGCTGGGCGAGGCGCTTGGCCTGGGCTTCCGCCTCGCGTTTGCGCTCCGCGGCTTCCGCCTCGCGTTTGCGCTCGGCAGCCTGGGCTTCGCGCTTTCGTTCCTCGGCCGCGGCCTCGCTAGCCCGTTCGGCGTCGGCGGCACGATGCTTGGTCTTTTCGTCCGCGGCAGGGGCTTCCTCGACTTGCTCGCCGCTCGAGCTCTCGATCCCGAACGCTTCGAACCCCGGCGGATCGCGGTCCTTGCTGAGCGCACCAGGCGGCTCCGGCTCGAAACCTCCCGTGGCCGCCAACCCGGAAAGCGTCATCGTGATTCGGCGCAAGGTGGCGTCGTTCACGCTGTGCCCACCTTCATTGAGCAACTGTTGCGCGCGCACTCCCAACTTCGCGATCGCTTTGCGATGCGCGGGGCTCGCCGAGAGCTTGCCCTTCCTCAGCTGTGCAGCCGTTTCGAACAGCTCCTCGAATGCTTCGCGCGCGTGCCACCACAACTGATTGACGGCCCACGCCGAGAGCGGCGGACGTCCCAACTTGGACAGCTGCGCCGCGCCCGCCTTGTCGCCCTCGGCCTTGAGCTCACCGGCGAGCCGCCGCCGCTCGCTGACGAACGATTCGTGCGGCGCACTGAACAGCGTCGATACGGCTCGTTCGTAGCTGCTTGCCATGCTGCGATGGTACCCGAGCAGCGGGCACCGTCGAGCAGCACGCGTTCAAGGCACCATCGAGAAGCAATAGAAGCCGCCGTAGCCGCCACCATTGCCGACCGAGTTGTCGTTGGGCGTTGGTCCCCCACCCTCTGCGATCCTCACGCCGGGCGCGCAGCCGGGTGCGTCCACCGCGGACATCCAGTTGGTTGCGCTCCCACTGGTCATGGCGCGTGGCCAAGCGAGGCCCGCACGCGGTTTGCCTTCGCTCTTGTCACCCTTGTTGCTGGTCCAATCCAGACAAGTGGCCGTAGCCGACTGCAGCTTGCCCGCGGTGCTCGAGCCCGTAAGCATATGGTGGTTATCCGCTGCGTCTTGGGTCGGATCGGGCCGGTGGTTGGGCACGCCGTCTTCGTTGGGCAGATCGTTGCGGATCGCGTCATCGGCACCCTTGGGCCGATCCGCAAGCAGATCGGCCTTCGACGCTGCAACGAGCCGGCCGAACCGATCGTACCAAGGACCGGAGCCGATGCGATCGATCGCGTCGACTTGCTTACCGGTCTCGTCCTTGGTGGCGCTCAAGAAGGCGCGCCAAGGCTTGCTGCCGGCGCCCGGAAGCGCATCTTCGGCGATGGCGGCACAGAGCTTGTCTGCTCCGCGGAGACCAGCACCATCTCCCGTCTCACCATTGCTGAAGTCTCCCCCGAAGCCGTCCGGTCGGCTTGGGCCTGCTTTTGCCAAGAGAGCCCTGAGGCTAGTAATGAAAAAGCTGAATTTGGCAGGGCTACCTCCTGCGCCTCCCCCCGCGCTACCTACTGCCCCCGCACTGCCGCCGCTCGGGCCGCCCGCGTCGCCCTTGCCCCCTGCCCCGGCGCTGCTCGTCGTGCCGGCGCTGCTCGTCGTGCCGGCGCTGCTCGTCGTGCCGGCGCTGCTCGTCGTGCCGGCACCACTCGTGCTCGCGCCACCTGCTCCAGCGGGCGACGAGCTCTCTCCGCATCCGGGGAACACGGCAAAGCAAACCACACACGCAGCCAATGACGAACCCACGGAGAGGTGGCGCATGCTCCGGCTTTTAGCATTTCAGAGGCACGACGATATCTTGCTCAGTCCGCTTTTGGTGGCCTTGATTCTGCGAAACGCCTTGTATTGCAGTGAGACCGTCGCCAGGAACAGCGCGGCGTGCGCACCGACCGAGCTCAAGGGTTCTTCGCGCACACTGCGTTGGGAACCTGAGGGAACGCGATCGGCACGGCATCCGAAGTCGCGAAAAGCTCGGTCACTTCTAGCGCATGCGCCGAGAAGTACTCGTCATACTGGCGAATCTTGCTCTTGACGCGGCCCGTGTCGGGATCGAGCGCGCCCGGATCGTAGGCAGGCGTGCTCACAGCGGGCAACGCGTAGAGCGTGAACGAATACTCGTCCGTCGAGCGCGGCACCGCCCCATCGGTGCAATAGGTGGCCCAGGAGGGGCACGGGCCGAAAAACGCAGCCGGACCGCCCGGACCGCCACTGAGCTGCTCAGCGCTATTGCCCAGGGGGAACTGAACGCTCGGCAGCGCTGCGGGCAGCTTGTGGGTATTGCTCGGAATGTTCCAGATAGCCCAGTGATAGCCCAAGTTCTTGTTGGGTGGCGTGGGCAACTGATTGCGATTTTCGATGATCGTCAAATCCCGAAAGACGATCGCGTAGCTGCCTGTTCCTTTGGGCCCCTTGCTGAAGTCGAGCTCGGGGGAAACGCCGTCGGCGAACGTCTTGCCTTCGCAAGTGGATACCGTCGGAAGCGGGTCTCCACTCTCGAATGCAGGGCTCCATATTTCGAATTCACACTGATGGCCGTGGCCGTGACCGTGATTGCCGCGCCCACGATTCCCGTGACCGTGATTGACTTGATCAGCGCGGTTCTTACCCTTCACCGCTTGGGAGACTTCTCCGGCTTCACCTTCGCTTTGGGCACCGCACCCAACCACCATGCAAACGATGCAAGCCGAGGCAACGAGTGAAGACACCGTACGTAGGCATTTCATGGGGACCCTCCAATCCAATGGCGACATCGAGTCGAAGTCGCCCGCACTCCCCTAGTCTGCATTTGGCGTGTGTGTCCATAAGCAATCTGCTGATTGGCGCGAACTTGATGCAGATTGCCACCTTGACTTCCGACTTTCAGCGCCGCTCTCGGCGCCGCGTTCGGTCACGGCTCGATTCAGTGAGCTACGCGCGCACTCGTATCGCCGCTACCGTGGTCGACTCACCCAGTGTGGATACGACGACGAAGAACTTGCAGTCGTGGACTTGCAACGTCACCGAGCGCTCACCGCCCGCGGCGAGGGTGCCGTGCACGGCGGAGGCACGCGCAGGCAGGAGTTCGGGGTGGCCGCTGGCAATAGCCTCGTAGTTGGTGGGCATGTCGCTTTGGCAGACAGTGCGAAGGGCGAGGCCGCCCCCCTGCTCGATGCGCGCATCCACGCGCGCCGGTCCGGGCTCGATCGGGCCAAAAACCTGCGTCGCATGCGGTGGCAAGAACAAGCGCTCGTTCACGAGCCACGGGATCCCGTCGGTGAATGCCGTCTGGGGAGTTTGTCCTGGCGCCAGCGGACCGAGAGCCACGTCGCGTTGGCCCGACGCGAGTTCGTAGGTTGCACTTGCGCCTTCACGCAGCTTCGTGCGGAGTGCGTTCACCGCCACGGTGGACAAACGTTGAGCCGCCCGGTCGCGCACGGAGACGGTGGGCACCAAGCCGACCAGAGTTCCCCAGGCCGAAGTGGCGTGAACGCTTAGGTCACCCGTGACCTGCAGCTGTACCTCGGGCGGCGATTTGGTCTCGAAGCGGAGCGTGGCGACGCCATTGTCGACGGACAACCCCGGCGCGCCCTCGAGCTCGATGCCGAGCGTGAACTTCACTTGTTGACGAAGCTCGAAATCCCCCTCACGCCGATCCAGGAAGTACCAACCCGGTCCTTCGAATCGCACTCGGATGCCAGAATCGACGCGTTTTGCCGAGCAACCGCGGATCCACCAGCTGCCGTAGAGTGCATTGCCCTGCGTGGCTTGTGTGCCGGACTCGAGTCCGGGGATGCCGACGAAGCGGTTTGCGACCGCTTTGCAGATCAAGCTGTCGTCACTAGTGCCGTTCAAGCGGGTGGGCGAGGCGGCCGGCTCCGGAGTGCTGCAGGCCCCGCAGGCCACGAGCAGGCAAGCAATCACCGAACTCGTGCGAATAACGCTCGACATGGTTTCCGAACCCGGACACCAGAAAACCCAGGCCCACCCAAACTGACCACGCCTCGAGCGCAGTCAAGGCGAATGCCTTCAGGAGCCCGGACGCTCGATGCCGACCAAGCGCAGGCCGCGATCCGCCCCGAGGTCGTAAAAGTGCACGACGAGCGGGCCCGGCGCCACGCCGTTGTGCACCAGCAGCTTCAAGTAGCGTTGGGGCGACTCCTCCGGGAGGGAGGGCGCGACCGTCGACTCACCGAGCTCGACACACGTTTCGCCCTGAGCGCCCGCGCGCGCCGGAACCGTCACGGCGTCGGCCGTGCCCCGCTGAAGCTCTGCCTGATACCGAAACGCACCATTCGGAAAAGTCCCGGTACTACGAGCTAGATCGGTCGCGCACAAGCGCCGGCCCGTGATTTGGACGTCTGCCAGCGGAGAGAGCTTGGAGAAATAGCGCGCGAGCAAGCGCCGCTGCCGCCCAAGGAGCACGCGCACCAGAAACTCGGTGTGTGCGGGGTTCGTGAAGTTTCCGGCACCGACCGCGGCTCGTATCTCCGGCTCGGTGAAGCGCGCGATGATTCGCGTCGCCCAAGCGCCATCACGCTCGGTCATGCGTCCGAAGGCCGGGTTCGGGTATTCCCCGCGCCACAGCTCTGGCTCGAAATCACGCTCGCTGAAATAGCCGAAGTTGGTCGCACCCGGCGTACGCTGAGCCCGTTCCCAGGGCCGCTGGATCGCGCCTGCGGTCGCAAAATCCTCCAGAATGTAGCTAAAATCCAGGAGATAAGCGTGGCCGAGTGATCGCGAAACGGCATCCGAGCTCCACTCACTGCCGAAGCAATCCCCAAGATCGATGTACCAGTGTCGCACGTAGCCGGCGCTCGCCCCGTCCTTCGGGTTCGTGGCCATCCAGGTCGACATGCTGTTCTGCTCGCGCGAATCGAAGTGATTGAGCCAGGCGGCGATCAAGCGTGCGCCGCGGAGATCTCGGCGATTCTCGTGCACGATGACGTCCGAAGGGTCGTCACTACGTCTGCCTTCGTAGGTGAAGGGCCCGAGCGGAACACCCGGCAGCCAGCGCGACGCGACCGCGCGATACAGTTCACCGCGGCGTCCCGCTTGAGCGAGCATGCTGCCGAGCCGCTTCTCGTCGAACGGTTTGGCTGGCCCCACGTTGGCTTTGATGGTCAGCCCGGGCTTGAGCTTGAGGGCTGACTTCTTGAAATACACCACGCTATCGCACGGAGCCCACCAGCCCGCCGCGTAGTAGAAACGCGCCGCGATGGCGGCGGCGCCAGTGGCACGCTCAGCTTGAGTGTCGTCGGTCTTCAGCAGGAATTTCGTGCCCTTGATGTTGACCCGAAACCCGGGGTTGGCGCCGTTGTCCTTGCCGTGGTCGACGAGCCAGCTCCCGTCGGGAGGGTCGGACTCGAGCTCGAGCCCCTCCCCACAGAAGCCGCGCGCCACCTCGTCCGTCGACAGCGGGTGGGCACCGATTCGATTCGTGAACCAACTCGAATCGGGGACTTCGTCGAACGCGTTCACGTTCTCGGCTTCACCGTACGAATCCACCTGGAAGAACTTCGACATCGGTCGAAAGATGGAATTGTCGACAGCGTCCCACGAAAACGACGACTCGTACGTCTCGGGCACGCAAGCTGCCGCCTGCACGCCGTGCTGATCACCGCTCTTGTCGTCTTTAGAAGAGCAATCGACGTGAACGGGATCGAGGTCCTGATCGCGCAGCACAGGGGCGCGTAAGCGAAAGGTGCGCGGGTCGTGGGCACACGCGGGCAGGCCGATCGCGCACCCAGCCCAACACGCAAGAATGATGGTCGAGCGTCTAAAAGCCATGGTGAGACCCAATCACTAGGCGAAACGAAGAATAGCGAAAACCGCTCTCGAAGGGGTCAGTGGCACCTGCCACCAAGATCTCCAAACCGGAATCGGGGGAACCGTTCGAGCGGATGCCAATGGCCGTACTCAAACGCAATAGATCGGGCTGAAAGCCGTCGAAGCGTGCGCCGAAGACATTGCCGACATCGACTTGCACGACGCCGTTCAAGTAGAACCAGACCGGCCAGATGTATTGCGTCCGCGCGACGACTGCGCTGCGATCGACCAACCTTCCCTGCAAGTAACCGCGCATCGGCTGGTTACCGCCCAACGACGCCTGATCCGGGAACGGCACCGTGCCACGCAGCGGGTCAACCAATTCCGCGTTGACGCCGAGACCGAACACTCGGCCGCCGCCCGCGTCGAGCGCCACACCCGCGGTCCCACCGTAGCTCACCCAGGCGCGCGCTTCCTGCGCTCCGCGCGCCGGTGCGAACACGGCCTCACCATGCCCTTCCAGCCGTACGCCCGAGCCGCTCTCGGGCCGGGGTCGGCGCGAATCGAAAGCCAGCGACATGCCCTGAAATTCGGCGATGTACCCTTCGCCCAGCCCAGGCGGCGCGGGGATCGAGCCACTCTCGACTGCGTCGTAGATGGACTGCGAACCGCAGCAGGTGCCGTCACCAAAGGTGAGCGAGCGCATGCCAACGCGAGTAGAAAATGTACTGGAGCGCCAAAAATTGTTCTGGTACCCGAGCGAGAACTGCGACGTCGTCGCCTGGTAGCGCAAGCGAGGGCTGCTCGGGCTCTCCGGTCCCATGCCGTAAAAAGGGCGGTCCTTGCGGCGCACGAACTGCCCTTCGAAGTTCAGCGTTTGGGAGGCGCTCAGCTGGTACTCGTCGATCACGCGAGTGGCCACCCAATCGGGACCCCAAAACCCGAAGTGCACGCGCAGCGTGTTCGGCTCGGCGAGAAAATACTTCCAAGCGAAGTTGAAGCCCACGCTCGGTTTGAGCCCAAAATCGAAAAGAACCGACGGAAATAGGGTGATCTGACGGCGCTCACCGAAGGTGAAAAATGCCACGACCTGCTCCGGCCACTGCTCTTTCTCTGCGGCTCGCGTCAACGCACCGATTGGCTGGCGCACCACGTACTCGCTGACGAGCCACGGAGGGAACAACAGGACACGCGGTGCCCATAACAGCGCAGGCCCAACCTTGGGAGGGGGCGGTCCGCCATAATCCTGCGGCTCTCGCTTGTCCGCAGCGCGCACGGTCATCGACCAAAACATGAACAATGCGAAGGAAAGCAGCCAGCAGCTGCGTCCCCTCCGCCGGGATCTATCCAGACCGATCATGACATCGCCAGCGAACCGTCGTCGTCGTAGGACACTTCATCTCGTAAAGCAACGCTCGTGCCTGCCACCGGTACCGGCACGAACGGGAAAATCCTGACGCTCGGGTTTCGAAATCTGCCGGCAATACTCGTGACGCTGACCACGGGTGGACGGGAGCGTGCCCGAAGTTGGGCACGCCCTGAGCGGCTCTCGCGCGTGTCACGCCTCGGCCTTCGAGTATTGCTGCTGGAGCCGCAGCGATTTACATAGCTGCTGATTCACGTGTGAGCGCCGTCGTGAAACGCATGGTCGACCTGTTGCGAAGGCGTCGAGCGAACGCCGTTCGAAGCTCGTTGGCCCGAGTAACGGCGCTAGTTCGTCACCATTGCGTGCCCGAATGGTGACGCGACAATGCGAATCGAGAGACCACATTTGTGAGGGGCTGCGCTAGCAGTGCCCCCTGCACTCGGTGTGGGGCTCAGGCTAGCGTGGAGCTCAGGGGTGGAGTGCGGGCTTTCGGGAGCCCGCAGGGCGATGCTCGCGGGACGAGGGTCGAACGATGAAAGTCGTGAACACGTTTTCAAAGGGGAGACTCGCGTCCGCGCGCTGCGTTTTCGATTGATTGGCAAACTCCGAGTTTGCACTCGGCTCTACGCGCCGCGCCTGCCGGCTGCGCGGGACTGTCGACAATATCGACAATCGTAGTCACGAGACAGGGTCTGATGAACAATCCGAAAGAGGTATCGAATATGGCTTCGAACGAGATGCTACGAAAGGCTTCCTCTAGCGCTTCCCTACTGCTGCTCGGCGTCGGCACGTTGGCGGCGTGCGGCGGTGAGGGCTCATAGGGAAAAACGCGAGCAGCACGCAGAGTGCGGTGAGCGTCGGGGGCGGCAGCGGCAGCGGCAGCGGTCAGGCGGCCCTGATTGGAACCCGCTCCGCGAGCAACGCGGTCTCGATCAACGCAGGGGTCGGCTCGATTCCCGCAACGATCACGGCGCCGAACGGAGGCGTCGTGATCGGCAGCCGCAACACCATCGTGGGCGCCGTTGGCGGCACAGACGTGGCCTTCGATCCGGATTCGCACCAGCACCAATAGGATCTAGAAATCGCGGAACCCCGGCACTCGGGTGTCGGGGTTCTCTTTGCTCTGGACGGCGCTCGATGCCGTCCACATTGGGCTTCTGAGACGCGATCTGTCGAGGTAGCTCGTCCATCGAGGTGATGACTTTGCGCTGCTTCTCGACGAGCAGCCGAACTGCCACTTTGGCACCCTCCTTGGCGGCAGGCTCGAAGGTCTTGTGCGGCTTGATCTTGTTGCAGCTCATGACCCCTCGTGGCGATTTGCCTCCTAGTCATTTGAGCGGGGTCGCTCCACAACGAGTAACGGAGCTTGTGTCGGCAGCGCGACGGCTCATTACTCGAAGCCAAAGCTCAGTTTCGAGTTTTTGAACAAAGCAGGGTAAACAATGGTTCGTGCAAATCTTGACGTCGGCATCGCCAGTGCGCAGGACACGGGCCTCCGAGCTTGGCGTTGGGTATCCCTCGGCGCGGCGTTGCTCGGCTGCGTGAGCTGCTCGAGTGCGACGTTGCCTTCGGACGACGAGGGCGCAGTCGACGACGGATCGGAAGCGCTCTCCGGTCATCCGCGACGCGCCGAACATCCGGGTTCGCCATTCTATCATGGTGGTCGACCGGGGCGTGGTGGCCCGCCAGGTCACGGCGATCCGCCCAACGACGGTGACCCATCGTGTCACTGCGACGGACCTGGCCATGGTCACGGCCATTGTGGTGCGACGAGCACGGGCGGCGCTGCCGGCAACGGTGGCGCGACGAGCATCGGCGGTGCTGCCGGTAACGGTGGCGCGACGAGCATCGGCGGTGCTGCCGGTAACGGTGGCGCGACGAGCATCGGCGGTGCTGCGGGCACGGGCGGTACGCAACAAGGCAACTTCACTCTTTCGAGCGACTCGATCTTTTTGTCCAACTGCCAAATCCCACAGACATTGACGATTACCAACACATCGAATGTCCCGCTTACGTGGCATGTGAGTGGCGACCTGACTGGCATCGCGTTCACGCCTCAGGGGTCGACGCTCGCCGCCGGAGAAGCGGTTTCAGCCAGCTTGGTTCAAACCGCAAACGCACTTGCAGGGGCGAATTTGCAGATTGACGCGGATATCGCGGCTTCGCACGCGCTTCTGATCCAGGGGGGGATCCTGGGAGTTCGAATTCACCCCCCCGCCGACATCGACTTTGGCAATGTGCCCTTGGGTGTTGCGTCGCCAATAGTTTGCATTCCAGTCCCGGATGTCTGGCCCGGGGAGGGGCTGCAATTTTTTGGCAATTCCGCATCGTTCCATAAGTCGGGCGTTGCGCCGAGTCTTCAGACTTGCGGTATGGGCTGGACGCTCTACGTGCAGGGGTGGGTCCCCGGCCCCATCGAGACCCCCCTCCAGTTCATCAGCATGAGCGGGCCCCAGGTTTGCGCGCCCAACACCTTCACTGCGCGCGCCACCATCGTTGCACCCTAGCGATTGAGGGCCGAGCGAGGGGCGGTCGGGAAACTCGGGCTGAATTGGGGGTCGCCTCGCGGCCGCTCGCGTGCGCAAGGGTGCAGCACGGCACTCGGCCACGCGGGGAAGGCGCGCCCGCGCTGGCGCCGCCTCCGCCATTCGGAGTGGTGGAGGAGCCTGCGCTTGTCATTCTGCCGCCGCTCGCGCTGCCGGCGGCTGCGGGGGCTTTACCACCTGCGCCGGCGCTCGAAGCAGGCGGGGGCCGGGGAGCGTCTGAGGAGCAGCCGCTGATGTTCGCGCCAACGCCGGTCACGAGGACGAACAGCGCGAGCTGCGACAAGCGCTCGGCAACGACGAAGAGCTCGCCTAAGCTTTGACCGCCGCGATGTCTTTGCCGCCGCTCGAACCAAAGTTGGGACTCGCACTGCCGGTCGCGGCGGTAATGATGGTGTTGAACAGCTGGCCGTTGGTCGCGCCAGCGGCATCCACGTACTGTCCTTGCTTGAGCGCTCCGCCCGCGTTGCCCCAGAGAATGACGGGAACGTTCTTCATCGAGTGACCGCCCTCGGCGACGTGGTTGGTCCACATCACGACCGAATTGTTCTGCAGACCGCGGTCAGCGAAGTGCTTGAGGGATTTGGCGAGCGTAGCCATGCGCACTTGGTCGATCTCGGCGTGCGCGGCTTCTGCGGTGGTGTTCGAGCCCACCGCGCCATCGGACTGGGTGCGGTGGCTGATGAAATGGAAGTTCCAATTGCCCAGCGTTTTGTTGGAAGGCACTTGGTAAACCGTGTGATCGGTGCCGTCGCCCCATTGCAGCGTGCCCGTGCGGTTGTAGTCGCAGGCAAAGGCAAGCGCGACGAGCCCCATATGCAGCTCGACGATGTTCTCGATGCCGCCATTCGGGACGTTGATTGCGTTGTATTTCCAGCTCGACAGGGCGTCGTAAACGGAGGTGTCGACGCCATCCAAAGTGCAGCCGATGGTCGCCATCTGCGTGCCCATTTGGTTCATCGTGTTTTCGGTGTCGCGGATGGCGTCGAAGTGCTGCTGCAGGCGCTGCTTGTCTGCGGCGCTGAGCTTGGGGTTCTGCATCAGCGAATTGAGCTCGGCGCGGATCGTGTCGTTCACGCTCTTGCGCTTGGCGATCAGCTCTGCGGCTTGCGGGTTCGGCGTGGGGGTGCTGGGTGCGCCAGCGCTGCCCATGCCCGGGTCTGTGCCGCTGCCGGCCGGCTTGGCCAGGCCCACGAGCTTTTGATAGAGCTTGTACGGATTGTCGACGGAGGCGCGCACACGGGCGCTGTCGTCGAACGACAAGCGATCGGCGATGTAGCCGTTCCTCAGGTTGCCGGCGTACAGAGTCATGGGGCTCGTGCCGGTGGCGTTGATGGCTTTGGAGATCACGAAGTCGACCGACGGACCGCTTGCCGTGGCTTGGCCGCCGCTGCCGGTAGGCGTTTTGGCGGTAAGCGCTTGCGAGAGCCCCTGCGCGTGGCCGCAGCCGGTTGGTCCGGTGAGCGGATAGTTGATGCCCTTCACGATCAACAGATTCTTGGCTTGGTCGGCGAGCGCATCGACGGCTTGGCCGGAGGCCAGCAAGGTGCTCAGATCACCCGTGCTCGCGGGCCAAAAGCGCTTCGGCTCCACGCCGCACGCCCCGCACATGAAGAAGGTGAAAATCGGCTGCGCGGTCGCGGCCCAAGCCGAGCGCTCTGGCAAGCCTTCCAGGAACGGAAGACCAATCGCGATCGTGCCCGCTCCGTACAAGAAGGCGCGCCGATTGATGACCTTACGGCGCTGGGAGTAGTCGTTCACTGGGCACCTCCGACATGCGTACGGAACGCATCACTCTTGACCAAGGCGAGCATGACCTGTTTGAGCGATCCGCCCGACGCCTGGCTGACGGCACCGAGCGCCTCGACGGTGGGCCGCTCGGCGAGCACGATATCGCGCTCGAGCGCGTAGCTGGCGAGCTTCTTCGACCAGCACTGGTGCGCTTGCGGGTCGCTCGCGAGCCGCTGCATGAGCTCGGCGGCTCCGCTGAAGCTCTGTTCTCCATCGGTGAACGGGTAGCTGCCCGTCGTATCGACGGGCTGACCGTTGTCCGTGCTGCGGTAACGCCCGATGCCGTCGTAGTCCTCGAACGCGAAGCCGATGGGATTGATGTACACGGTGTGGCACGGCTTGCCGCAGCCGTTGGTTAGACTCTCGTAACGCATGCGGTTGGTCTGGTTCTTTTCGAGAGCCGGCACCGACGGCAGCACGGTCGAAGGCGGCCCGAGCTCCAAGCACAGTGTATCGAGGTTGATCCGCACCCCGCGGTGAATCGAATCCGGGTCGTTGTTGTTTGCCCACTGGGTCAGGTACGGCGCCTGTGTGTACCAGCCAGCGCGATCGCTCAGCGCCACCTGCGCCACTGCCGTGCCGTTGACCTTCACCCCGTAGAGCGCGGCCATCAGTGGACCCGCGAAGCCGACGTTCGTGGTCAGGATGTCCCTTACACCCAGATTTTGGCTATAAATGTAGTCGAAGAACGAGGTACCGGCGGCCATGAACTCGGCCTTCAAGCCCTCGCTGTAGCCGGTTACGTTGTCCTTGGTGATCGTGTCGAGCAGCGGGATCTTGTACAGCTGGCTGTGCATCTCGCGGATCGAGTTCACGGCGGCCGGCGCATCCATCATCGTCTTCGCTTGTGCGATGGCGCCGTCTGCGGAATCGAAGCTGCCCTTTGCGGCGGCATCGAGCAGCGCGTCGGAGGGCGTCGTGTTCAAGAGCCACAGCGAAAGCTTGGCCGCCATCTCGTATCCAGAGAGCGGCTTGCCGTTGTCGCCGAGCTCCATGCGATACATGAAGTTCGGCGACTGCAGCATGCCCGTGATCACGTACCCCGCACCCTTGGTGAATGCGCTCTGTGTGCCTGAAGACGTCGAGCCCAGCGTGTAAAGCGACGTGTACGAGGTGACTTCGGCAGCGCTGAGCTCGCGGCGGAATGCGCGCCGTCCGAAGGTCTTGATGAAGGTAGCCGGGTCTTTGGTTGCGACAACGGCTTGGAGTGCTTGGTCGGTGGCCGTGACCTTGGCGGCGACGGCTTCCGCAGCAGTCTGGAAATCGGACCAATTATCGTTGTTCACGACCACGACCCGCTCGTTGTTGTCGAAGTCGGTGGTGCCAGAGACTGCGTGCAAAAACTGCTCGGACTGACCCGTGGGCTGCGTGAGCTTCAGGAGGTCATGTACGCTGTTCTCCCACTGAGTGTTCGTGAGCCGCATGAAGCGCGTATAAAGCGGCGTACCGCTCAGGCCGACCTTGCCAGTGGTGCTCGATTGCTCCGAACCTGCACCCGGACTGCCGCTCGGGCCGGAGGAAGACCCTCCACCCGAACCGTTGCTGGGTCCCCCGTTCGCGTCTCGCTCGCCGGCTGCCCCTGACACGCTGCAAGCGGCAACGGCGATCAGCGGAGCAAGCGCCAGGGCCAGATAATTTGCCGCTCCGAGTGGATGCTTTCTATTCACGGCCGCTCCTGGCTTTCTCGATACCGAACAGAACACTGCACCAGTAGCAGTGTCAGTTGTCGGTCGTTTCCGTCTTTTTAAATGTAAAGGAAAGCCGCTTTTCCTCGGCATTTTACAGGAAAATGGTGCTGTTGCTGGTCGTGTCCTTCACCCCCGTGAGTTAGCCTCGATACTTCGACTTCGCGCGGTGAGTCCCGCGCAGAGTCGCAACGTCAGGGTTGACGCGGAACGACGCGGATGTCGGGCACCGAGAGCTCGATCGTCGAGAGCTCCTTGCCGGTCGCTCCGCTCAACACGGTCAAGTATTCCGGCTCAGAGAGGACGTAGCGAGAGCTGTTGCGATAGGCCTTGCTATCGTCGTCACTCGCCGCTGGTCCGTTGGCGAGGTAGGCGCCCGCCCACCGCATCGGCGCCCCGCCGTTCGGAGTCGAGCCGCTACGACTCCGCGATCGAGATCCTCCAACGCGAGTGTGCGTAGACGCATGCGTCACCCGCGTTACGGGCGCCACGCCAGGCGGGGACGCTCGGCTCTTCTGCTCTCGCCGCCGATGCCCTACCCCCACCCGCTCGGCGAGGCGTTTTGGCGGGGTTCCAAAGACTGCGCCGCGAAATTAGCCCCGCTCCCCAAGCAAACCCCGCGCAATCCTTCGAAATAGCGCCCCCTCACACGCGGACGGCGTGCCCTTCGAGCAGCTCGGTACTTAGAGTACTGACGGCGGCATCATCCTGCTAGATTGAACGGCAGACCTGCGGGCGAAATGACGAACTCGAGCGACCGTTCTTCGTCCATTCCCGACGACGCCTCGCAGCCCGCGGCCTCGTCCGGGCGCCGGACTCCTGGCAAGGCGCCGAACTCGGGTGAGCGGCGATCGATCCCGGTCCCAGGCGCTGCCAACGATCTCTGGGCCGGCAAGATCCGAGTGCTCGGTGAGCTCGGCAGCGGCGCCATGGCCAAGGTCTTGCGCGGCTATGACACCAAGCTCCGGCGCGAGGTCGCGCTGAAGGTCACCAGGCTGCCGCGCGGCGAGCTGCCACGCGATGAGCTGGCGCGCTTCGCAGAGGAAGCGCAGATCACGGCGCAGCTCGAGCACCCGAACGTGGTGCCGGTGCATGACCTCGGCACCGCGCCCGACGGACACGCCTACTTTTCGATGAAACTCATTCCGGGTCGTTCGCTCGAGACGATCTTGGAACGGCGGCGCCAGAACGACCCGGCGATGCTCGCGCAATTTGGTTTGCGCCGCCTGCTCGATGTCTTTCTGCAGGTCTGCCAAGCCATCGATTACGCGCACGCGCGCGGCGTCGTGCACCGCGATCTCAAGCCCGCCAACATCATGGTCGGGGATTTCGGCGAAGTTCAGGTGATGGACTGGGGCATCGCCAAGCTGCTGGGCCCGAACGTGGCGCACCCGGCGACGGTCACCACGAGCAGCGAAGAAACAGGCATCCCCGACGTCGAGAACAGTGAACACCCGGGCGGGTCGATTCGACCTGGAGTGACCTCGGTGCGCACGACCTCGAAGGCCTGGCAAACGCAGTACGGCGCCGTGATCGGCACGCCCGAGTACATGTCGCCCGAGCAAGCCCAGGGCCAGCCGATCGACGGCCGAGCCGACATTTATGCGCTGGGCGTGATCTTGTACGAGATCTTGTGCGGTCAGGTCCCATTCGAGCACGACGATCCACTCGAGACTTTGAAGCGCGTGATCGCCGATCCGCCAACGCCGCCGAGCCGCATTCAGCCGACCACCCCGGCCGCACTCGAAGCGTTGACGCTGCGCATCTTGGTCAAAGACCCTGCCGAGCGAACGCTGACGATTCCCCAAATACGCGTCTACGTTCAGAACTACATCGAGGGGATCGCTCGCCAGTACGAGCGCGACTCACTCTTCGGCAGCGCGGTTTCCAGCGGCGGAGCGTTGGTGCTGTTCGCTTTCCTGGTCTGGTATCTCACTGGCCAATCGATTGCGAAGGTGCTCACGCTGGGCCCGCCCGCGATCGTGAATGCGGTGGGCTGGTTCTTGCTCGTGTTGGCCGTCGGTTATCCGCTCTGGGCTACCTCGACCCTATTTCGCCTTGGCCGGCGCGCATCCGATCCCTTTCGCCCGCCCTCCACGGAAGAGCTATTCGTCTCCGGCTTCCTCGCGCATCGGACTTTTTCCGCGGCGTTGGCTCCGCTTTTTCAGCTCGTTTTCATCGTAGAGCTGATCGCGCTGGCAAGCATTCAAGCCAGCCGAGGTGCGCTCGGCTCTGCAGAGCTCGTGCGCCACGTGTCCGGCCAGATGCGCGCGGAATGGTCCGAAGCGCTGATCGTGATTCTGGTCTTTCAGTTTGCGTACCTGTTCCTGTTGACGACCGAGGTCCGCTTCGCGCGGCGCATCGACCGCTATGACTTGCTCGCGGCGCGTCCGCGCTGGGAATCCGTGTGGCCCGTCTTTCTGGTCGTCGTGTTGCTCTCCACCGTGATCACCACGGAGGTGCTCGACTGGGCGCTCGGCAGGCCCAACGTCGAGCTTACGACCTGGCTCAAGAAAGAGCTCGCGCCGCCTTCGCTCGATCTCGTCGAAATCGCCAAGACCCTGGTATTTCAAGGCACGTTCCTGCTCGCGCTGTCGGTGGCAACGCTGCTCTCGGCGTTCTCGTTTGCGGAGATCTTGGCCGCGTTGCGTGCGCCGAACCAGCCCGCGGACGAAGCTTCGGTCGCCAGCCGGGGACAATACTTTCTGCGTTCGATCGCGACCTTCCGCGCGGCGCGCGCGATCTGGCTCTACGGCGGCGCCATGATCGGCAGTTTGACCGCGATACGCATGCTCTCTGAGTCGACCGAACACCCACTGCTGGTGAGAATTCTGTACATCCTTGGGCCGTCGCTGCTCGGCTTCGTTGGCTACTCGATGCTGCGCCGCCGCACGCAACGCTATTTGGCGCAAGAACCAGCGCTGGAACGCATGGTCCAGCTGCGCGTGCAACAGGCACGTGAAGCACAACGGCACGCGAACCTCGCCGAGCTCGAGCGCGCGTCTTGGCGCGCGCGTTGGACTCAACTCGCCGCACCGATCCTCGGCCTCACCGGCTACGTCGCCTGGATTTGGAGCGATCTGCACTATGGTTCGATGCGCGATCTGCCCGTGCCACTCACGACCAAGGACTGGCTGCTCGTACTACCGTACGTATTGCTGTTCCCAGTGCTGCTCTCGCGCGACGCCGTGCAACGCCGGTTCTTGAAGCGACCACCGGAAAAACCGAGCAGGCGCGAAGCGTAGGCGGAGCGCATCGGCCCATCACGGGCGGGCTGGGGGCAAACCGGGCGCAACCGGGCCGACGGCGCGTTGCCGCCCGAGAATCCCCTCCAGAGCGGCGCGCTTTCTCGGCTCCATTCCGAATGGCTTAGCTCGACAGCTTGGAGCGCGTCCATGGTCATTCGCTCCGTGGCGCGGTGTGTAGTTCAGAGGTTTTCGCTCGACGGAGGCGAGCTCATTCCTCCAAGGCCCGTCGAAAGACTTGGCGGGCGCCGTGCAATTGCCGCCAGACGCTGGCTTCGGGGCAAGCGACGATCTCGGCGATTCGTTTGCCGGGCACGCCTTCCATCTCGTACAGCACGAACACGGTGCGATCGCGTTCGGTCATCTTGGACAGAGCGGCTTCGACGCGACGGCGCACGATTTCATCGGGCAGTGATGGCGTCGACACGAGCGTCAGCGCAGTCCCCAAGGAGAGTAGGCGCGCGAGGGTCTGAGTCACTCGCTTGCGGCGCCGCACGCTGCGGGCTTGGCTGATGCAAATCCGATACAGCCAAGTCGAGAGTTCGGCTTCGCGCCGAAAGCTCGGCAAGTACCGAAACAGCTGGACGAATACCTCCTGCGCGGCGTCCTCCAAATCGAGCTCGTTCACGCCGAGTTTGCGCAAAAAGGCGGCGGCTCGCGGATAGCACAAGCGATGCAAGTGCCGCCATGCGGCCTCGTCGCCTTCGATGCACTCATCGAGCAAGCGGGCGTCGATGCGGTCCGACCAATGCGCGGTCGCCGCCGTGTCCTCTGCGTCCGGAGCTTCGAGCCTCGGTTCATTCGAGACCTCCACCTCGGAGAACGGGGAACAGGTGCCGGTGGCGAGTAGACGCTGAAACTCGGCCATCAGGGCTGCCCTTCCGGAGCTGGCGCCAGATTCTGGAGAGCGGCCAAGCGAGCGCGCGCGCGCTCGGCCAAGCGCGCATCGGCGCGCCCGAGATAGCGCTGGTAAGCGGCGCGCGCTTCGTCGGGTTTGCGCAGTTGCTCCAGGCACTGGGCTCGGTTGAATTCTGCCTCATCGCCTGCCGGCCCCGGCTCGCCCAAGAGCGCCACGTACTCGGGCAGTGCCAGTGCGCACTCGTGCCGCTTTTCGGCATAGATTCGCCCACGCAGGAGGTGCAGTTTCGGAGCCAGCGCGCGACCCGCGGCCGAGTCGAGTAGCGCTTCGCTCGCGGTCAACGCTTCATCGAGTCGGCCGGCACGCTCCAAACTTCGGATCTCCAGCCACTCGACCTCGACGCGCAGCGCGCTGTTCGGAAAACGCTCGCCATGTTGCTCGAGCAGTGCGAGCGCACGGCGCGCGTCGCCCAGAGATTCAGCCGACAAGCGCGCCGCTTCATACAGCGCGACCTCGGCCCCGATCCCCGATTCACGAGCAATCGTTCGATAGCACTCGATCGCTTGCTCGGGCCGGGCTTGGCTTGCCCAACGGCGACACGTGGCGTCTGTGAGCGGCTCGGCGGACTCTGGCGCGACCGAGGTCGGCCGCGCCGAAGGCATCGATTGCGAAGCACGCGAACGCGGCACGACTGACGCGGGCGGCGAAACCCGCCTTTCCAGTACAGCGGCTCGACTGGGGGGGAGCGCGCTTGGTTGCAGCAGGGGTACCTGCTCGGCAACCAGCGTTGTCGTCTCGCCATCAGCGCGCACGGTCGCGAGCCGCTGGCGAGCAAAAGCGACAACCAAGGCCAACGCCCCCGCCATCAGCGCGAAACGGGGCACCCAGCGGCTTTGCCGTTGCGACTGGAACCGGTTCCAATCAAGCTCCGGCGAACGCTGCAGCCGAAACGCACGGTCTGCCTCTCGAAGCAAACGCCCCGCTCGATCATCCCGGCTGGCCAACCGAGAAGGCTCGGGATTGGCGTTTGGTCCAGTCATGCTCGCTACACCCTTCCTACTTTTCTTAGAGTGCTCGCCGCGCAGGATCTTCGCTGTCCTCGATTCATGGGCCGACGATTTTCGCTCACGCCAACCGAGGCTAGTTTGCCCGGTTACGAGGACAGCCGAAATTGCTAAATACGCGAGAGGAGCGGTCGAGCACGATGTCCCAGCGGGCCACGCCACCAGAACCCAGACGAGGGTGCCATTTGCAGCGGTCGTGGCTGTGGCTGTGGCTGTGGCTGCCGTGCATTGTCGGCAGCTTCAGCTGCGCGACGCCGACTCGCGACAAGATTCGGTTGGAAGCGTACAGCTGGTGGACGCGGACCTCGGAGCAGGAGGCGTTCGATCGCGTGCTCGATCTCTACAACAGCGAGCACGAAGACTCCGAGGCGATCAATCAGGTGACCAAGGACGTCAACGCGGACGAGGTGCGGGCTACGCTTACGGCGCGCCTGCTGGCCGGCGCGCCGCCGTCGACATTTCAAGCCAATGCGGGCGCCGATTTGCTGCGTTGGACAGCCATGGATACCACCGAGGCGGCCCTACCCAGCGCTAGCCGTATCGCTCCGCTGGACCGTCTATTTCAACGAACGGGGCTGACCGAAGCGCTTCCGCCCGATCTCTTCAAGGCTCTGCAGGCAGGCCCCCAGCGCCTTCCCTACGCGGTGCCGCTCAACATTCATCGCCTCAACCTCATCTACTACAATACGGCCGCGCTCCGGCGCTATCAGGATGCTCATGACGGTCGGTCGTTCTTGGACGCCGCGCTGCTTTGTCCGGAGGATGTGGCGAAGCGTCTGGAGGATCCCGACGAGAAGCTGGAGCTCAGCATCGCCGTCGGCACCAAGGACACGTTCGCACTGACCTTGTTCACGCTCGAAAACATGTTTCCGGCCGTGGCTTCGGCGATGCCGTACAACCAGGCGACGGGCGGCACGCTGTACGACGAACTGTTTCTCGGCAATTTGCCGGAGGAAAGCTGGCATGGGCCGGTAGTTCGCGCGCTGCAATGCGTGCAATACCTGTCTCGCTCGTTCCTGCCCAACAACGAAGTGAGCTGGGCCGACGCGCTCAATCAAGTCGCAACGGGTGCCGCCGACTTCACCGTGATGGGTGACTGGGCCAATGGAGAGCTCGAACTAGCGCTCGCCGAGGGCACGGTCGAGGTGCAACCATTTCCGGGTTCCGAGGGCACATTCGTATTCACCTCCGACACCTTTCCTTTGCCCGTCGCGGCCCCTTACGCGGAAGAAAGCGAAGACTTGCTGGAAACGCTGGCCTCGGTCGAAGCGCAGTTGGCATTCAGTCGAGAAAAGGGCTCGATCCCCGCACGGGCCGACATCCCGACCGGCCTCGAAGAAGAGACCCTTGGCCCGCGCGCGGCCCAAACTCGACGTGCCTTCGCTTCGCCCGATATCCACAAGTCGATCGCCACCTCCGGCCTATTTCCGCCCTACTACCCCGACGACTTGAGCACGCGACTCTCGGAGATGACTGCGCAGGGGGCATCGAAAACGAACATCGATGCGGTAGTGGCGCTACTTCGCAACACACAACGGCTGTTCCAACGTTGGCAAATCCGAATCGCCGAAGGGCAGCTCGCGCAATGAATCGAAGAGGCGCCTCGACGCTCGCGCTGATCCTGACCACGCTCTTTGCTTCCGTTGGCTTGGCTCAAACCGCGAGTGAAACCAGCAGAGAAACCTCTCGCGAAGAGGTCGAGCAGTGCGTCGCCGAGCACGACAGCGCGCGCCAGCTACGGCTCGGCGAGCAGTGGCAGGGCGCACGAGCCGCCATGCTGAGCTGCGCCGATGAGCGCTGCCCATTGGCGATCGCAGCCGATTGCCACGCTTGGCTCGATGAGCTCGCCCGACAGATGCCAACGCTGATCGTGGTCCTCGAGGTTGAGCAACTCGGCGCTTTGCACTCCGCGTTGCGGGTGGAGTTGGACGGGACGAGCGTTGAGCTCACGGATCCTCCGACCCCGATCGACCTCTTACCGGGCGCGCACCGCCTGCGCTTCGAGCTGCCCGGGCGTCAGCCTGTGGAGCTGAGCTTCGCGCTCGAGAAGGGCGAGAAGAATCACATCGAACGCGTGCGCTTCGCAGCGCCTCGGGCGAACCAGTCGCCCGCGCAGCCGGCGAACCGCGTTGCGACTCGCCCGGTACCGGCCGCCACCTATTGGCTCGCTGGCGGGGCCCTTGTCGCGCTTGCCGGCTCTGTCGGGTTCCTCGTGTCCGGATTGAACGAGCACGCCGATGCGCGAGCCATCTGTGCCCCCACTTGCGATCAGAGCATTCGAACTTCGATCCAGGCACGCCTGATTTTGGCGGATGTCGCCGGCGGCGCGGGTTTGGTGCTCGGCGGGCTCGCGGTCTACACCTACCTGCGGAGGCCCGTAGTTTACGCGGAGCCTCCGCCTTCCGGCCTCGCGGTCAGCGGCAACGGTCAGGGGATTTCACTCACTTGGCGTGGTCAGTTTTGACGCTTCGACGTTCCTTCGTAGCAACGCTGCTCGCGGTCGGCTGGCTGTGCGCGGCGAGTTGTTCGTTGGTCGTCGATACGTCGGATGTCGACCAGGGCTGCGGCCCCAATCGCAAGCTGTGCGGCGACCGATGCGTGGAACAGAGCGATCCCGCGTACGGCTGCACGCAGAGTGGTTGTGCCCCTTGCCGGCTGACCAACGCCATCCCTCGTTGCGACGGCGAAACGTGCGTGGTGAACGCATGTCTCTTGGGCTTCGATTGCCCCGAAGAGAAAATCGGTTGCCTCATCAACGTATTGGTGGACCGGACGCACTGCGGGCACTGCGACACCGCCTGCCTCGCGAATGAAAGTTGCAGCGACGGGATGTGTGTTGGGGGGCAGCCAGGTAGCGACTGATTTTTTTTCGTGAGTGCCCGAAGGTCGAGCCCAGCGCGAGCTCTAACTCTGGGATGTCCTTCGAATTCGGCTCAGGGCGCAAGGTAAGTGCGGCTGGCGCGATCATCGTGCTCGCCATTTCCTCCTGTTTCGCGCCAGTTGCGTGCTCCAGCGGAGCGGGCCTCGTTGGCGATGGCGAGGTGGAGCAAAGCTCGGAGGCCTTGTCGACCACGAGCGTCACGGAGGCCGGTGACGAGCTACGCACCGGCTTCTACGGCAATCAGCCGCGGCTTTCGCCCTCGGTGGTGGCGAACGGCACGTTCGGGCAGTTGTTTTCGGTTGCCGTCAACGGCCAAGTCTATGCCCAGCCGCTGGTTTCGCAGGGCACGCTGCTGATCGTCACGGAAACGAACGATGTCTACGGCCTCGATCCGGAAACGGGCGCGACGCGCTGGCACCGCAGTGACCTCGGCGCGCCCTTCGACCCAGCTGGCGCGCTCGGCTGCAATGATCTCACGCCTGCGATCGGCATCACCAGCACGCCGGTGATCGACAGCTCGACGAACACGGCTTATCTCTTTGCCAAGGTCGTGCAAAATGGCGCGACAAAGATCCTCGCCCACGCGGTCGACGTGGCGACGGGCGCGGAGAAGCCCAATTTCCCGGTCAACATCGCGGGAGCGGCTAGCAATGCCCCGGGGCTGAGCTTCGATGCCGTGCATCACCTGCAGCGGCCAGGCTTGCTGCTCCTGGGGAACAAGATTTATGCCGCGTTTAGCGCCCATTGCGACGTCGGTCCGTGGCAAGGCTGGATCGTCGGAGTGAGCAAAGACGGCACGAGCCAAACGCGCTGGGTCGCGAACACCACGACCAGCGGCGCCGGCATTTGGCAATCCGGCGCTGGTATCATGTCCGACGGCGCCGGCCGAATGTTCGTCGTTACGGGCAATGGCGGCGCGCCCACTCCTCCGCACTTCGGCTCGGAAGCGAGCAGCATGGCCAATCTCGGCGAAGCGGTCGTGCGCGTAGACGTTCAAGCAGACGGCAATCTACGCGCGAGCGACTTCTTCGCGCCCAGCGACGCCCAGGACTTGGACGGCTTCGATGCCGACTTTGCCTCCGGCGCACCAGTAGGATTGCCGGATTCGTTCGGCACCAGCGCGTTCCCGCATTTGCTGGTCGCAGTCGGCAAGCAGGGCTACGTGTACCTGCTCAATCGCGACAATCTTGGGGGCATCGGCACGGGCACCAATGGCACCGACGCCTACGTGTTTCGCAGCAGCCTCAATGGCGGCGTGTGGTCGAAGCCCGCGGTGTGGCCGGGAGACGGCGGCTACGTGTACGTTCCCACCGCATCTGCGGGTCCCGCTTCGGCAGGCAGCGTGGGCCTGTTGTACGCTTACCATCGCGGGCTCGGCGTCGACGGCAAGCCGACGCTGGACGTCGCCGCGCGCAGTACTGACGGCTTCGGTTTCTCCTCGAGCCGGCCGATCGTGACCGCGACCGGAACCACCTCGGGCACGGCCGTGGTCTGGATCGTCTGGTCTCCGGGGGGCACCGGCGTGGGCGCCCAGCTGCGCGGCTACAAAGCCGTGCCCAATGCCAGTGGGAGCCTAGATGAGCTGTTTCGCGCACCGATTGGCGTGGCTGCGAAGTTCAACCCGCCCGGTGTGGGCGACGGTCGCATTTACGTCGGGACGCGCGATGGCCATGTGCTCGGCTTCGGCTCCCCCGCTGCGCCCGTGCTGAGCGCGAGCGCAGTACAATTCCCGAACGTGGTCGTCGGAAGTACTGCCGTCAGCAGCGTGACGATCACCGCCAATCAGGCGCTGACGATTCAAAGCGTTCTCAGCTCTTCGTCGGAGTTCGTGGTCGGTACGCCGGCGCAAACCACCCTGGCGCAGGGCGCATCGACCACCGTTCCCGTCACCTTCAAGCCCAGCTCACCCGGGCTAAAGGGCGCGAGTTTCGTGGTGGCCGCGAACGTAGGCAGCGGGTCTACCTCACTCAGTGGCACGGCGCTCTCGCCATCTGCGCAGCTCGCGGTATCGGCATCGATGGTGAGCTTCGGCGGTACGCCCGTGAACACCGCGGTCACGCAGTCGCTGACGCTCAGTAACGTCGGTGCGACCCCGCTCGTCCTGCAGAGCTTCACCGCGCTGAGCGCACCCTTCTCGGTGCTTCAGCTGCCGGCAGTGGGGACCCAACTCGCTCCGAACGCATCGGTCACGTTGACCCTACGCTTCGCGCCCAGCGCCCTCGGCAGCTACGGCAACACATTTCGGATCACTTCGAGCGGAGGCTCGGCGAACGTCGGACTCACAGGCACCTGCGCCGCTCCCGGCCGTTTGACGGTCACGCCACTCGCGGTCGACTTCGGCCGCGTGGCGCTCGGGGGGAAGCGCTACGAAGCATTCCAGCTCACCAACACCGGCGGACTACCGCTTCAGATCACCAAGAGCAAACCGCCAGTGCTCGGCCCCTTCACTGCAATCACCGAGCTCAGCGAGGGCACCGTGCTCGGCGTCAACCAAACCCTGACCGAGCTGGTCTCGTATACCCCGCCGGGCCAAGGCGCGCACGACGACACTTGGGCGCTGAACGCGACTGGTGACAACGGCCTCTTGCAAGTTGCCTTCCACGGTACCGCTTTGCCCGGCGTCAATTCGTCCGGCGTGGCCGGCTGGCAATTCAACGGTACGGCCAGCGGCGTCGCCAATCTCTTCACGCTCACGCAAGCAAATACGGGAGAGGGCGCCGGCACCGCGTTCTGGACGACTCCCCTCCCTTCCAATGCGCTCGACGTCAGCTTCGATACGATCATCGGCAACGGCAGCGGCGCCGATGGCATGGCGCTGGTGCTCGCGAATGCAGCACTGCAGACGCCGAGTTCGCTCGGGGCCGCGGGCGGCGGGCTCGGCTTCCTCGGTATCAGCGGAATCGCGCTCGCGCTCGACACCTACCAAAACGGCACGGATCCGTCGGCCAATTTCGTCGGTTTGACGAATGGTCCCGTGAGCACGACCAACAACGACTTCAACTGGCTCGCCACATCGAGCAACGTGCCGCCACTGCGCGACGGCATCGCGGTCACCCGTCACATTCGTCTCTACACCGCGAATCCGGGCAGCACGCCGAGCACCTTGGTGGTGGAAGTGGATGGCATCGAAGTCATTCGCCAAAGCGTGACTTTGCCGAACTCCGTGTACATCGGTTTCAGCGGCGGCAATGGTGGCTTCGATGATCTGCACGCCGTGTCCAATGTCAGCATCGTCACGCAGCCAGTGACGAGCTCGACCACTGCCTCCGTTTTCGGCTTCGAAAATTCCAGCCAATGGACGGTATCGGCGGGCACGGTATCGAGCAGCGCCATCGTGACACAAGGCAGCGCCGCGCTGGGCGTCTCGGGCTTCTATTACACGGAGCTCACCTCGACGCCGTTGAACAGCGCCGGCTCCGTGAGCAGCACATTCTCCGTCGACATTCGTCCACCCGTCGCGCTGAGCTACGGAACCGTCCAACTCTACCTGGACGCTCCGTCCGCCCAGCTCTATTCGCAGTACCTGGGGCAAGCGAGCCTCGCTGGCAGCGCGGCCAATAGCTATCGCACACTGTCATTCGCGATTCCAGCCAGCGTCGTCTCCAAACTGCAAGGCAGCTTCACCGACCTGCGATTGAAACTCACCGTCAACGCTCCGACGTCGAGCTCGCCGTATCTGTTCGACAATATCCGATTTGGCGGCTGAAACGGCGCCGCGCGCGGTGACGATTCGATCACCAACTTGCCACACGCAAGTAATACCAACGGACGGCCAATGGTCTAACGTGCCCCGCGCAGTTGGTCGAGTCCGATGGCACCCACTTTTCCGCGGGAGATACCGACAAGAGCGTCGCGCTCGGAAACGCGTGATCCTTTTTCCGAACAGATCCGACTGTCGCGTGTTCACACGCGACTCGTCCCCATGCAGCGCAAGGGAGTGGGTTATTCGATCGACCCGGCCGCGTTGGACTGGTTCGAACTGCCAGCAAGTCGCGGCTTTGCCGGCTACGGACTGGGACGCGCACTAGGCCTATTGCTCGATGCGATGCGTGGGCTCAGCGCGCTCAACGAGACGGTCACGGCGGGCGGAGCAGCCTTCGTGCATGGCGAATTTACGCCCTCGCAGCTTCGCGTCGATCCACTCGGCGTATGCCGACTCGTCCCACTCACGGCACGCCAATACCTCTCCGACGATGTTCAGCCCCCGCGGGCGGCGCTCGGGTTCTTGTCGCCCGAGCGCCTGATCGGGGAGCAAGTGGGCATGCGCGCCGACGTGTTTAGTGCAGGCATATTGCTGTGGGAGGCGCTGGCCGGTCGACGGCTGACCGAGCTCGAGAGCGCCGATCTGGTGATCGAACGGTTGATGAGCCAAAGGCTGCGCGTCCCGCCCTTGCCGCCGCAACTCGCTTGGGCCACGCCGCTCAAAGTCGAGGTCGAGCGGGCGCTGTCGGTGAACGAGAAACGGCGCTTTGCCGACTGCGCGGAATTCTCCGAGGTCATCCTACGCATTGCGCAAGATCGCGTGGCCAGCCAAGCGGAGATTGCGGCGTTTTTCGCCTCGAAGTTCAGTACCGCGCCGAGCCCCGAGCCGAGCTCTGCGGCGCGGAGCTCCGTGGCGCCGCGCTCCGTTCCGGTTCCGAGTGAACGAGCGGACGCGAACCGAGGCGCGACATTGAGAATGTTGCCAGCGGCGTCGCTTGCGAACCCCATGCCCAATGCAGGCACCGCGGCGTCGGGCACGCAACGTCACGCGACCTTGAAGATGAACGTCACGTTGAAGATGGCGCAGGTCCCGCTTCCGATCTCCGCCAACGCACCCGCTGCACCTCCGTTGTTGCCTCTAGCTCCAACACCTCCGCCGCAGCGCTCGTCTCGGCCTCCACCCCTGCCGCTGCCAGCGTCAATGCCGGTGGCACGCTACTGTCCCCGGGGCCCGAACCGGAACCTTGCTCAGAACCATCGTCGACAGTGCTGTCGTCGGCGCAGGACCTGGTTCGAGCCGCCCCGGTGCCGACGCGGCCTTCCTTGCCCGAACCGGCGCGGCCCTCGGCGTTGCCATCGACAACCATGCCCCCCCCTTCCGTGCCGCGTCGCCTCCCGCCGGGTCGGCTATGGCCGCTGGCGATTATCATCGCGATCGCGCTGATTATCAGTGCAATCGTGGGCGCAAGGTTCAAGGTCGGCCGCGCTGCCCCGCGCGTGCTGCAGACTCGGACCGCCCCGAGCCTCGCGTTGCCCGACGATAGGAATTCCGACATCTAGCTTCGGATCGCGCGCGGAGCCCGAAGAGACTCGAGCTTCTTTTCACAAAGAGTCGAGGAAGGCGAACAAAGCCTGACGCTCCGCGCGACTCATATGCAGGAACGCATCACGGGCCTTGCGCGCTTCTCCGTCGTGCCAAAGGATTGCCTCACTAGCGTCGCGCGCTCGCCCGTCATGGAGCAGCCGCGTGTGCTCGTTCACGGTGCGCACCAGGCCCATGCCCCAGAGCGGCGCCGTGCGCCACTCTCGGCCATCTGCGCGGAAGGTCGGGCGACCGTCGGAAAGCCCCTCGCCGAGATCGTGCAGCAGCAGATCCGTATATGGGTGAATTTCTTGATTCGCGAGCTCTGGGATAGCCGGGGATGGGCCGGTGCGAAGTGTCGGCGTATGGCAGGCACTGCACCCTGCCCGCTCGAAGGACGTTTGGCCAGCGCGCACGGCCGCATCGGCGACGCGACGCCGCGCGGGGACGCCGAGTACGCGTGCATACAGCACGACGTCTGCCAAGAGTGCGTCGCTCAGCTCGGGCAAGCCGCCATTCGGTTGCTCTCGGCAGCGTAGCTGAGCCAGCGTGCAACCTTCGTCGGGAAATAGCGCGGAAGTGACGCCCAGATCGTTGAGGAACGCAACCGCGCTCTGCTGCTCGACCGTGGGCTGCTCCGCCTTCCATCCGAACCGTCCAAGCGCCTCTGCACCCCGCCTGACGTCCCATACTACGTTCGCACGCCCAGACACGCCGTCTTGGTTCGCGTCGTCTGGATCCTCGCGTTCACGCAATGCCTGTTCAGGTACCGCCTCGAGCAAGCCGAGCCCAATGATCGCGGGAGCGACTCGCGCCGACGTCAGCAGCGTTGCGGGCAGCGCGCCATAGCCCGGCCGCTCGATGCGATACTCGGGCTTCGTCAGCTCGTAAGGTTGGCCATCCGCGAACACGCCGGCAATCGGCGTGTAGCGGACGATCACGTCCCCTTCAGCGGGCACGCCAGGGTTGGCATTGCCTTGGATCTGATCGCCGTAAGTCGGCTCGGGAAGCGACGCGCCATGAGGGCCGCTCCCGGGGACGCTCACGCGCAGGAGCATCGTACGCATTGGCTCACCTGCGTCGGGCGGGCGGCTGCGCCCGTCCCTGAAGTGACAACCCGAGCACGAACGCGCATTGAAGAGCGGACCCAGCCCGTCGCGCGATTCCACCGACGCGGGTGCTGCAACCCAACTTCTATTGAACAGTGAATTGCCGACGAAAAACGCGACACGATGCTCGGGCGTGAGGCTCGGCGCGGGCAAGCTGAATGCATCACGCGTCGCGTCGACCACGGTGGCCGTGCCCGCGGCCGCCGTCTCGCTGTTGCAAGAGCCGTGGCAGCCGCTCAAGAGCAGCCACGGCGCGGCCGTTCGCACGAACGCAGCCCAGCTCATGGATCTCGATCGGTCGCGGGGTCGAGCCTCAGATTCAACTTACCAGCGACCTTCCCGAAGGCATCCGCTTCCTGACGCAACACCTGAATCGCGCGCTGAATGGCGAGGCGCCCGGGCGAACTATCCGCGCCGAGGATCGCTTGGTCGAAGGGCGCGGGAATCGCAGCCATGGCCGCGACGCCCCCCGCGACGTCCTGCTCGAGTTCGCTGGCAAGCGCTGGATCCACGCCGCGCACCAGCTCCGAAAGACCGACCCCGCGCACCACATCCGCATAGCGTCCGAGGCACACGTTTTGGATCCCGATTGCATCGAGCCTGAGATCCTCGTGCGTATTGTCGCTGAAGCACGAGTGCTCGTTCTCTTGCGAGCGAGTCTCATAGGCAACGATCAGCCGTTCTCCGAGCAGCTCGCCAGCGCTCAACGAGCCGAGGCCTTTGACGACCAGCGCCAAGGCTCGATCGGCAGGACGCGCGAGGAATGCCGCGCGGTACTCGCCCCTCCACTGAGCGTCGACCGTAGCCAAATTTTCGACCAACAGCGCTGCCGCCGCTCGCAGATAGTCGCCGCGACGCTGCGCGTGCGGCGCCGTATCGTAGTCATGATACGAGCGCTCACCGGGCCCCGTGACACTGCGATCCCGCCCCCAGAGCAGGAACTCGATCGCGTGATAGCCCGTGGTCACGCTCGTCTCTCCTTCTTTTAGATTCGATGACGCCAGCGCGCGCGCCGAGATCTCGGGGAAAATCCGTTCGTCGACGACTATCCCGCTCCGGCCATCCTCGGATTCGAGAAAGTTTTCGTCCACTGGCCAGGTGTTGACCAACAGCTCCACCGCATCGATCGGGCCCCCATAGAAGCGATACGCTTCGGTTTGCATGTACGACCGACGGGCGGAGATCCAGGCCGCGCGGGCAGCGCGTAGGTGCTCCGCCGACGGTTCTCGCACGAACTCATCTATCGACTTCGAGAGAGCACGCGCATCGGAAAGTGCAGCTCCGTACGCCGCACCGGCGATATCCGCATAGGTGACCAGAAACGCCGCGGTCCGCTCCGGGGCGAGCTTCGAGCTCCCCCGACCGCAGCCGCTCAGCAGCGCCGCGGCCAAGGTCATTGCCAGCCCTAGCCTTCCAGAACCCGAATACGAAATTTGCCCGCGGAGCATGGGAGCGCGAAGAGCCGCGAGATTTGCACGATTTCGCGGCGCGCGCGCCAAGATGTCGACAATAGCGAGGATTATCCGGCGGCAACGAGCCGCTGCGCTCCGCCGTCAGGTCGCTGCAATGCCGGGCAACGGAGACTTGCCGGCGAAGCCCGGGTCACCGAAACCTTTGTAGTCCGTGATGCCGAACGCCTCGAGCACGTTCAAGAGCACGCGCTCGTGACGATTGCTGGCCCCGCCGCCAGCGTTCACGTAGCGACCGCCTGCGGCTTGCTTCAGGTAGCCTCCCGCGCCGCCAGCGAGAACGAAGCGCATGTTCTTCATGTCGTGATTGACGGCATCCCCCATGTCCCGCGCCCAGAGCACGAGAGTCGAGTCATAGAGGGTGCCGGAGCCGCCGTCAGGATCGGGCTTGCTCTTGAGGTTGTTCACTACGGTTGCGAATTGCGTCGCCTGCCACGCTTCGAAGTCGATCAGGCGCTTGAAGTTGTCATTCGTTCCCGAATGGATGAATTCATTGTGCTGCTCGCCCTGGATGCTCGGCAAGTCGACGTGCATGGACTGGTCGCTCCCGAACTGCATCACGCCCACGCGCGTGATGTCACAGGCCAGAGCGTTTACCAGAATGTCCAGGTGCAATTGCGCATTGGCGATCGGCGTGGCCGCGTCCGTCGGTTTTTTCAGTCCCGCGCAGGCTTTGCTAGCGTTGGGGTTGCTGCTGCCACCGCCAGTGGTGCCGCCGCTGCTCGCCATCAGCTTGTTCTCCAAGGCACTGATCGAATCGAGGTGCGCCTCGAGCTTGGCCTTCTCGATCGAGCCCAGGCGGCCCTGCATGTCCTTGATCTCGCCCGACACGAGGCTGAGAATGCTCTGACGTCGCTTGAGCGCCGCGTCCGGGGTAGTCGTGGTACCGCCGGTGGTCGGCGGGGTGCTGGTTCCGCCAGTGCTGACGGCCCCAAACGCGGTGCTGAACGCCGAAGCCGGCGATGCGATGGGCGCGACCGCCTTACCGGCGCGATACGGCAACGTCACGCCGCCAGCGGTGTCCGCGCCGAGCACGAGGGACGCGAGCGGGCGATTGACACCGCTCTTCTTGAGCGCGTCCGCGAGGAACTGATCGACCGAGATCGCCAGCTGCTGCACGTTGTTTACGGCGTAATAGCCGTTGCCCATGCCAGTCAGCCCTTCTGGCGAGCCATGCCCGTCCCCCGGGTTGCCGGCGGGACAACCTTCGACCAGCACCACGTTGTCCTTGATGGCGCTGAGCGGCTGCGTCATCGCGCTCCAATTGCTGATCGTCTCCCCGGACACCGTGGGCGTCCATGAATCCGGCTTGGTGCCCATCGTGCAAAATACCAGCAAGCGCTTGGCTTGCTTGGTCGTGGCAGCGCGCGTGGTGCCCGCTCGCAGCATCGAGGCGAACGGCGCGAGCAAGAGCCCGGCGCCGGCGCTGAGGGTCAATTGTCTGCGACTCAGTGTGTACATGCGATCTCCTGAACGCCTTACTGGTCCATGACGCGCGTAGTGAAGCGCGGGGAGTGAAGGATGGCCGAGAGCACGCTCTTCAGCGAATACGATTTGCTGGCGGCCTCGGCTCGGATGGCTTGGTACGTGCAGCCGTCTTGTGCCCAGCTCGCGGTCCCGAACGCGTAGTACGACCAGTAGCGCACCAGGCAGGCCTTCACGTCATCGCTCTGCGCCAGGTACGTTTGCAAACCCTGCGGGCCCGACAGGCCGTCGATGTCGACGTCTACGTCCTTGCTCGCGGCGTCCTTGCTCGCCGAATAAATGGTGCCCGTGGCGTCGATGGTCACGCCATTTTCCGTCGTGCGATACTTGCCGAAGGCGTCGTAGTGTTCGAATGCGACGCCAATCGGGTCCATGATCCTGTGACAGCCGTAGCAGGGCTGATGATCGGGCGCCGCGTGCCCCTGAAGGTATTGATCGCGTGTGGTCTTCAGGTCGCTGCTCGCGGTGAACTTGGTATCCAGCCCCGCGGGTGGCGGCGGGACGTCCTGACACAAAATGCGCGAACGCACGAGATGACCGCGTTGCGTCGGGGAGGACGAGTCCGAACGCGAGTAGCCGACCAGAATACTAGCCTGACCCAGGATGCCCGGGTCACGGCCGCTCGGCAGCGTGACCTTGCTGAACGAGCTCGACATGCCGGTCTGGTCGAGCCCGTAGTAGCTGGCGAGGTTCTGATTCAGGAACGTGTAGTTGGCGCCGAATAGGTCACCCACGGTGTTGCCGGTGGAGGCGCCCCAGATATCCAAGATGAATTTCTTGGTCTCGGTGGCCATGTCTGCACGCTGTGCATCCGGCAGCGCGTTCGCCTCCTTGACGTTCGTGTACAACCGATCGAGGCCGAGCCAGCCGCTCATGAAATTCATCAACGCGTCTTGCGCACTCGCGGGCAGTGGATCTGCCCCGGAAGGCGCGAGCAGACGTCCCGCTTGATCGTCGACCATCTTGGCCAGGGCCGTGGCATCATTGGCTTGGACCGCGTCTGCCGCCTTGAGTAAGGTGTCATCCGGCATGCTGCCAGTGAGCAGGTAGGACAAGCTGCTCGCCACCTCGTAGGGGGTGAGCTTGATGGATGCACCCGACGCGCCCACCGCGCCGATCTCGCTCCGGTACAGGAAATACGGCGACTGCAGCATCGCGGTGATGACGGTGGACACGCCGGTCGCGAAATCCGCCTCGGCCATGAACAAGTCGCTGTAGCCTTTGATGCGAGCGTCGTTGTCCGCAATGGCGGTACGGAACGCTTTGCGACCGAAGTTCTTGACGAACAGCTTCGCGCAATTGGCGTCGTGCGTGCTGCAGGTCGCAAGCTGCGTGAGCTGCGTGAGCTGCGCCGGTGTGCCGACGGCCCACTGTGCGACTGCTTCGGCGTTGGTCATCAACTGATCGGCATTCAAATCCTGCACGAGCAGGGTGCTCGAATCGACCGTGAAGCCGAGCACCCGCGAGTCGTTGAACACTTGCGAAACGGGCGCGGTCTTGTCGCCAAACAGATCTGCGATGGATGCGGCGAATTCACCGGCGGTCAGGCGCCGGACGACGCGCGGACCTGGGCTGCCCGGAGTGGTGCACGCACTTTCCGAAGGTAGCGCGGTTGGCGCCTGCACGGTCGTCCCGCTGCCGGCGCCGCCGGGTTGCTGTCCGTCAGAGCCCCCTTGCCCTTGGCCCGGCGACTGCGAGCTACCCCCGCCCTGCGCGCCGTTGCCGTGCTGGCTCGCGCTATCGGTGAGCGCGCCAGAGACGCACGCGCTGGTCAGCGAAAGCGCACTGATCACGGCCAAAAAACCGAGCGGGGAAGGACCACTGCGCGGTCGCAACCGACCCCGCAAGTTCGAACGTCGATCCATAGTCACTTTCGGAGGCTACCACGTGTACGCACCTTGGCGAGTGATGTGTCCAACAAACGAGCGCGCGGTAACAGTTCGCAAAATGTGCTCACAGGTGCGCAGCGCGAAGAATATTTCAGCCGCGCGTGATGATCACGATGCAACCGACCTTATTAACCTCGAGGGTGATACCGAGGGCTCCGACGCCTCTGAAACCGCATCTGCATCGCAATGAGACGGGCTACGTCACACCCTCGACAGAAAATTGCACCCCTTTGACAGCGGCCTGCGCGGCCCAATAAACCCGCATTTTCGCCGCCGACCCAGGCCCGTTCGACTTCCGCACAGTCATGATCGTTTAGCCTGCGGCGGATGGATGATCGATACGCGCCGCCTGCAGCGGAGGGGCTCACGGAAGCGGGCAAGGCGTCGACGCGCGCCGGAGTGTACGAGTACTTCGCGCAACCCACGGGCACTCGCCCCGTGATCGGCTGCCTGCCGCTGCTCGTATCGTGTGCAGTCGCGGCGCTGTTCGGGATCGTGGACCTGACCGCGTACGCGCTGCCGGCGGCTGGGCTGACGTTGGGTGCCTTGTGGTGGCGCGGCCGTCGCCAGCTCGCGCTCCCACAGGCCACGCTTTCGATGGAAGGTTCACGGTTGCGAATCGTGGACCGCGATGCACGTGAGCTACTGTACCTGCCGCTCGACGAGCTGCTCGAAGTCGAGCTCGATACGAAGACCATCCAGCGCGTGGAGGACAACGCGAGCGCCGGCGTGTTGCCACATTTCCGGTTGCTTCACGGCCAAGTCGGCAGCGCGACGGATGTCTCGCGCATCGTACTCGTGACCACGAAGCTCGAGTTGCCACTGAGCGAAGAGCGCATGTCGAGCAGCTACACCAACGAGTCTTTCGGCCAGATGCGGCGTTTTCTACGTAGCCACGGTTGGCTGCCGGAAGGCGAGCGCAGTGCTGCCGCGCCCTGACTCTTTTCGCGATGCGCAAGGGACAAAAAGGGGTCATTTCCCGGTTCGGAGAAAGTGCGTCGCCAGCGTCGGCATCCGCCTGCTCTGACGACCCATTGGGTACATGTGCTGCATGGCGTAGTGTCGAGTCGTCGAAGACGCGAGACGCGCAATGTCGCGTGTTGTTAATTTTCTGTTCTAAATTCGCCGAGGCGCGGAGGATCAATGAATCGGTTTGGAATCATCTTGTTCGGGCTGACGACAGTGACGGCGTGCGGCGGCAGCTCCAGTGACAATTCGGGCTCGGGCAGTGCTGGAACTGGCGCGGGCGGAGCGCGTGCAAGCGCTGGTGCGCCGGGAACAGGAACCGCCGGCTCGAGCACGACTCCGCAGGGCACGGCCGGCTCGGGCAATAGCAGCGGCGCACCCGGCGCGGGCGGCTCGACGCAAACGCCGAGCGGCGGCGCGAGCCAGGGCGGCGGATTCCCGGCCTTGGATCCGTGCGCGGGCACGCCCATGACCGGCGATGCATGCACCGCACCGGACCCTGGCACAGGTGGCGGCTTCAACCCCGGGGCGCTGGGCGCTTGCAGCTCGGGCACGGTGATTTGCTCTTGTCTCAACAGTCAGTACTTCTGCATCGACACGAGCACCTTCGGTCAAGGTGGCGGCTTCAACTTTGGCCAAGGCGGCTTCAACTTCGGGCAAGGCGGCTTCAACTTCGGGCAAGGCGGCTTCAACTTCGGGCAAGGCGGCTTCAACTTCGGTCAGGGCGGCGGATCGCCCCAAGGTGGCGGCACAGCCCAAGGTGGCAATGGCGCGAGCGGCGCTGCTGGCGCCGGTAGCGCCGGCAAAGCGGGCAGTACAGGCAACGCGGGCAGCGCAGGAAGCTCCGGCGGCGCGCCCTAAGTGACGACGAGCGCTCGCGCGTCCCACGCACGAGCTCGAAACTTTTTTTGAACCGCCTGAGAAGCGCGGGGGTTCATACCCTTCAGTGACGCTTCACAGCCCACCGCCGTGTCGGCTAGCTGCTCTCGCATTGCTGACGGGGGCAGCGCTGCTTGGCTGCAACAGCAGCGAGGATGTCGGAGTTTCTGGACAAGGCGGCTCGCTCGCCGACGCGAGCGCGGGCCAGAGCGCGAGCAATGCTGGCGGATCGACTGGCTCTGCTGGCAGAGCGGACTTTGGCAGCGCGGGCGCTGTCGCCGATGTGGGTGGAGCGGGTGGGGACAGATCCATTCCCGCCGGCGGAGCTGCGCACGGCGGAAATGCCGGTGCGACCTCGAACGCCGGGGCGTACGCGGGGGATGGCGGAAGCGCTGGTGAGAGTGAGCTTCCGCGAGCGCCAGGAGTCACCGGCATCATCGCAGTGGGTTACGGCGGCCTGCGCATCGTCTCGCGCGATCTCGGCCGGACCTGGCAGGACGAAACTCATTGGTCCACTGACGGCGGCGACGACGAAGATCTGCTGCGCACGATCGTCTACGGCAATGCGCTCTGGATAAGCGCTGGCTGGCGGCTGGTCACGTCGATCGACGGCGTGGCCTGGCTCGATCACGGCATGGCCGAGGACGTGATCAAGCCGATTCGCTGTCCGGTCACGGATGGCATGGCCTTCGGCGCCGGCAAATTTCTCGTCGCCTGCGGCTCGAATTTGGCTTCGTCGACCGACGGCCTCGCTTGGACCAAAGTCGGGGCCACACCGAAGGTCGGTGGTCACCCGTATCTGATTTGGGATGAGACCGAGCAGCGCTTCGTTTGCTCCGGCGACGACGGCCCTTCCTTCGTTTCCGACGACGGCGCGAACTGGACGCAAATCTCGATCGAGAAGGCTCACCTTTGCCAGGGAGCAGTCAAGCCGAAGAGCGAGTGCAAGAGCTTCTACGTGCAGGGCGTATTCCTCAGCACCGAGTGGGGCGGCGTGATCCGGCGCTCCAGCAATGGCACGAGCTTCGAGAAAACTTATCAAGACGAGTTCGAAAACAATCTCTTCACCGAGTACTCGTTCGGGGTGGGGCGAGTGGCGCCATGAGCCGCGCGCAAACCTGCGCTCCGCTGCGCTGGAGGACAGACGTGATGACGCGACGACTCAATCGCAGCTGGCACGCATTGTTGCTCGCCCTCGTCCCCTGGTCGCTCGCCTGCTCCAACGCGTCCGGGGGCGACCAGGCAGCCCCCGGGGCGACCGCGGGTGGCGGCGCGAGCAGCACGAGTAACGTTAACAACTCCGGCGGCAGCAAGGCGAGCGCGGGAGGCACTAACACGGCGGGCACCGGCACTGCGCCGGACCTGCACTCGGCGACATTCGCCTGCTCACCCGATGCCGCCCCGCCCTCGTTGCCCTTGCGACGGCTCAGCGCCGTTCAGCTGAAGAACACACTCGAGGATTTGATCGGCTTCGCGCTGCCCAAGTCGGCGAGCGCGGTGTTGAGCGAGGTCGGCCCAGACATCGACCAGCTACCGGCCGACTCTCGGCAAGGCCCGGACCCGACCTTCGCTCGCTTCGATCGTTTGGATCAGACGGTCCAGCAGCGCTTGGTGAACGACGAATACACGGTCGCGGGTGAAATCGGCGCGGCGTTGACCAGCTCGTCCGAGCGGCTCGCCGAATTGGTCGGGGCGTGCGTGTCCAAAGCCAACGATCAGTCGTGTCTCGACGGCTTCATTCAACGCTTCGGCGAACGCGTGCAGCGTCGCGCGCTCGAGCCGGAAGACGTAGAATTTTACCGACGCGCAGCCGGCTCAGCGCCCTACCCTGCGAGCGGCTACGCGGACGTGGTCGCGTTGCTACTCACTTCACCGTACATGAATTACGCGATCGAACATGGTCAGAGCACCAGCGATACACGCTCCAAGCTGTCGGCCTACGAGCTCGCCGCTCGGCTCTCGTACCAGTTCTGGCAGACGGAGCCCGACAGCGCCTTGCTCGACGCCGCGCGCTCGGGCGAGCTCCTGACGGACGACGGCTTTGCGGCCTCGCTCGCGCGCGTCCTCGACGATCCCAAAGCAGAGCGAGGCATTGGGGAATTCATCGGGCAATGGTTGGAGAACCCGAAGCTCGAAGCGCTGGACATGCGCGCTGCAGAGCCGATTTACAAGGCCTTTCTGGCGGGTTTCGAGCCCACTAGCGAGCTCAAGCAGCGCATGCAGCGCGAAGTCGTCGACTCATCCCTGTACTATTTGCGAAGCGGCGGATCGTTCGCCGATTTTTTCGGCAGCAACCGGTCATTCGCCCAAACGGCTGATTTGGCCGAGCTCTATGGCACGCCGGTTTGGACGGGGGATGAGCCGCCAATCCTGCCCGGCCGCGCGGGCCTGTTGACCCGCGCCGCGCTGCTCGCGACCGGCCTGAGCGACACGCGTCCGATCATCAAGGGCGTCCTGATTCGCAAGGCCATCTTGTGCGACGACGTGCCTCCGCCGCCGGCCGAAGTCGCCAACTCACCGCCACCCTCGAGCGACGCTAAGGCCTCGACTCGTCAAGCGGTACAGGCGAAGACCTCGACTGGGACGTGCGCGAGTTGTCACACCCAGCTGATCAATGACCTGGGCTTCGCGACCGAGAATTTCGATGCCCTCGGACGCCTGAGGACCGAGCAACCGCTGTTCGACGAAAGGGGCGCGAAGGTGGGCACGGCCTCGGTCGACACGACGTCCGTACCCCAAGTGGAGGCTCGCGACACGACCGCGTCGGCAGGCGCGGCCGATCTCACGCGGCTGATCTTGGCGAGCGACAAACCTTATGCATGCTTCGCTCGACAGTACTTTCGGTTCACGTTCTCGAGAGTCGAGCAGCCGAGCCAAGACGGCTGCGCGCTAGCCGTACTCAAGGAAAAGCTGCAGAAAAACGCCGACTTGGCCGAGGTCCTGAAGACCATCGCGCTCGATCGCAGCTTCCGCGAGCGCACCTTTTAGAAAGCGAACCAAGCAATGTCGAACAAGATCACTCGACGCATGGTGCTACGCGGCGCAGCCGGCTTCACGCTGGGCATGCCGTTCTTGGGCTCGCTGCTCGGTCGCAGCGAGCAGGCGCACGCTCAGACGTTCTCACACCCGAAGCAATTCGTTGCTTTCGGCACTTGTGATGGGGGGTTGTGGCAAGAATTCATGTACCCCGCTGACAACAGCCTGAAAGAGTCGCGGCAAGCTCCCGCTGGGCACGCCGTCCGCCGCGGCGCGCTCATGCCCGCGATCAGCGGCGACACGGCGGCGCTGTCGCCTGTGCTATCGGCCAAGAGCTCACTGTTGACGGCACGGCTTGCCGGTAAGCTGAACGTGCTGCGGGGCTTGGACATATCGTTTTACATGGGGCACCACGGGGGCGGACACCTCGGCAACTACGGCAAGTCGGACCAGGGTGACGCGCTGTCACTCCTGCCCACCATCGATCAAGTACTCGCCCAATCCGACAAGTTCTACGCCGACACGGCGGGCATCATGGAACGCAGCCTGGTGATCGGCCGCGAAGGCATGTCATGGGAAGCGCAAAAGGGCGGCGTTTCCACGATTTCACCAATCAACGACCAAAAAGCGCTGTTCAAGGCGATCTTTCGGCCTTCCGGCACGAGCCAGCCGAGCATGACCAAGAAGCCGATCGTCGATCTGGTGATCGAGGACTATCGGCGCTTGCGCGATTCCAACCGCAGGCTCTCCGCGGCCGACAAGGTCCGACTCGAAGAGCACTTGGCGCGTTTGGCCGAGCTCGAACGCAAGCTCAACGTCGTACCCGCGGTGACTTGCGGTGCTGTAGGCGAGCCCACTCCTGCCGGCAGCCGCCGCGGCAACGCCGCGGCGCAAGCCGCTTACGTGCGCGTGTTCAACGACATCATCGTTGCCGCATTCGCCTGCGGCACCTCGCGCATCGCTACCCTGTCCGGCGGCGATGCCACCACGGAGTACTCCTTCAGCGACTACACCGGTGATTGGCACGGAGACATCGCACACGGCGCTTTCGACGCAAGCGCGAGCCAAGCCGATAGGGACGAGAAAGAGAAGATGCTCGTGGCCGCCGGCCGCACATTCTTCGAGGGGGTGTTCTTGGATCTGGCAAGCAAGCTGGACGCGGTCGAGCTTGGCGATGGGACCACGCTGCTCGATCATTCCTTACTGCAGTGGAGCCAAGAGGCAGGCTCCGAGACCCACACCCAAATCGAGATGCCGATCATCACTGCGGGCAGCGCGGGCAGCTTTTTCAAAACCGGCAACTATATCGATTTTCGCCAGAAAACCGGCACGAGCAAGAACGGCAAGCCCTCGCCCGGCATGTTGCACAACCAATACCTGGGCAACGTGCTGCAAGCGATGGGCTTGGATCCAGCCGAGTTCAACCTGGACGAGAACGGCGGCTATGGCCGCCTGCATATGGGCGACGCCAGCTGGTACCCCGGGTACAAAGCGTACACGAGCGCCGCTGTGAGCAGCCTGAACGATCTCCTACCCTACCTCACATAGGCCGCGAGTCGATTCGTTGAACCGCTTGGGTCGCCTGAAGGTACGTCCGTATCGAAGGCGATGAAATCAAAGCAGCCGCGATCTCGTCCGCTGTCCGCGGCCTTGCTGGCCTTGGTGCTGGGCTGCAACTCATCGAGCTCGGATGCGAACGCTGCGCACGGGGGCAACTCCGGCAACAGCTCGAACGGGGGCAGCGGCGGCAGCGAGGCGCCCGGCGAAGTTCCGGTCGGAACCAATCCCGGCGGAGTGACGGTCGCTTGCGATCCCAGCGCTGCGCCCGGGATCTCGCAGTTGCTGCGGCTATCGACCCTGCAATACCGGAACACGGTCAAAGATTTGCTGACCACAGTGGGCGCGAGCGCAGCGCTGCCAGCTCTCGACGGCCCGCTGGGCTCGATTCCCGACGACAGCTTGGCCGACGGCTTTCGAGGCCAGGACAACCGCACCGCGCTCGAGCATGTACAAGGCTATTTCAACGTGGGCCGGGCGTTCGGCGACGCGCTAGCCAACGATCCGGCACTGCTCACGACGGTGGCCGGCTCGTGCGCGGAGAAGGCGCCACTGAGCGCGACTTGCGTCGATGCCTTTCTCGACCGCTTCGTGCAGCTCGCCTACCGACGGCCTTTGTCGTCTGCGGAACGCGACGAATTTGCTTCGTTGAACGACGGCATGCGATCGCCTGCCCAGGTAATCCGCGCAATCACCATCGTCGCGCTGTCGTCCCCACGCTTCGTGCACCACGTCGAGGTCGACGGCAGCGCATTGCCTTCCGGGGACGACGTGCTGCAGCTCACTTCGTATGAGATTGCGTCGCGGTTGTCTTACACATTTTGGCAAACCATGCCGGACGCCGAGCTATTCGCCGCCGCCGAGGATGGATCCCTGGCTAGCGACGACGGCTTCGCCACGCAGCTCGCGCGCGTGTTCGCCGATCCGCGCACGCAGCAAACCTTATGGGGCTTCTGGAACGAGTGGTTCCGCTTCGAGAAGTTCACGGGCTTCGAGAGCACGCGCCCGGCCTTGCAAGCGCTTGCCCAAGGCGAGTCCTTGGGCGTCAAAGGGCACGACCACTACGCCGATATGGTGCAAGAAATGCGCGATCTGACCGCCCTGTTTACGTTCCAAAAGAGTGCCACGGTGTCGGACTTGTTGAGTACCGATCTCTCGGTCACCCAATCGGCCGATCTGGCTCACCTGTATGGGGTGTCACCTTGGAGTGGCCAGGGTGAGTACCCGAAGCTCCCGCCGACCCGCGTTGGACTGCTCCAGCGCGCCGCGCTGTTGGTCTCGAACCTGGAACAGACCAACCCGTTTCACCGCGGCGCGTTCGTGCGTCGAACCTTGTTGTGCGATCCGCTGCCGCAGCCCGATCCCAATTCGCTTCCACCGGGTTCACTCGACCCGCCGCCGCCGAGCAGCGCGCAGACCACGCGTCAGCGCTTTCAAGCCAAAGTCGAGGGCAAGTCCCTATGCCAGAGTTGTCACGGCGGGTTCAGTGACATCGGCTACGTGCTCGAGTCGTTCGATGCGCTGGGTCGTTACCGCACGGTGGAACAGGTGTTCGACGAGAAGACCGGCGACAAGATAGCCGAGTTGCCCGTCGATACCAGCGCCGTCCCCCGGATTACGACCAGCGACGCGGCCCCGGTGGCAAGCGCGGCCGAGCTGAATCAACGCCTGATCGCGAGCCAAAAGGTGGAAGCCTGCCTAGCTGAGCGCTACTTCGAGTTCGCCGTGCGTCGAACCGCCAGCGCGAACACGTTGGACGAGTGTGTGGTGCAAGATCTCACTGCGGGTTTGAAAGATCCTGCCGTTGGTCTCGGCGGCACGTTCCGGCGCTTGGCCCAATACTCGAACTTCTTTCAGAGAAAGGTAGGACCCCAATGAAGGGCCTGGTGCGAGACGGCGTATCGCGGCGACTCTTTCTGCGCGGCGCGGGTGGCGCGCTGCTCGCATTGCCGTTCTTACAATCGCTGATGCCCAAGGCGGCCGAAGCGCAGGCGGCAACCGCGCCCAAGCGGCTGATCGTGTTCAAGAGCTTCAGCACGCAGTTGATCAAGCAGTGGTACCCGGCTTTTGCCGGCAACGGTTACGCTTTGAAAAATTCGAAATACAAGGACAGCCGCGGCGATGGCACGACCTTGCTCACCCAGAAGCTCGTGTCGGGCTCGGGCTACACCTGGGCACCGCTCGCCGACTTCAAAACCGATCAAGGAATTTCGGGCATTCTTGGGCCCAAGCTGAATCCTCATCTGGACAAGCTGACCCTGATCCGAGGCTTGGATTTCTTGCCCTCGGTCAATCACAACTTCGGTGGCTTGCTCGGCAACTTCTCGTCTTGCACGAAAGCCACGCCGTGCGATGCCGACTCGTTGATGGACGTACCGACGATCGATCAGGTGTTGGCGTATTCGCCGAAGTTCTACCAGGGCACCCCCGGCCTGCGTTCCCTCCATGTTTCGCAGGGCGTGGTCGACGCCATGTCTTACTCCGATGGTGGCAAGGTCGGTGCTGCGGTGGAGCAACTCAAGACGCGTACCAACCCGCGCGACGTCTTCAACGACCTGTTCGCGGGGGTCGTGACTGGACCGGACACCGGCCCGGCCATGCCGGATCCGGACGCGTTGCTGGTCGACAAAGTCGTGGAACAGTATCGTTCGCTCAAGCTGAATCCGCGTCTGTCGGCGGACGATAAAGCCAAAGTCGAGCAACACATCGGCTTCCTCGCAGAGGTGGAGGCTAAGCTCAGCACGACCAGTATGCTCTCGTGCGTCAAACCCGCCGATCCGGGGTCGCTCGACAACAACAACGGCACGGATCCCGGCGATATCCAAAAGAAGTGGGACCTGTTTCTCGACCTGGTGGTCGCCGGGATCGCCTGTGATCGTACGCGCCTGGTCACAATCGGCGTGCACAAGGCGCTTGGCCCGGGCCCCGATCCGAGCAACACCAAGCTGGTCGGTCACTACCACTCCGAGGACGCCAGCGGCGGCACTTGGCACGGCCTGGCTCACGACTTCGGCAACGAGAACTCGCGCCGCATGCTGGCCGGGATCAACAATTGGATCGCCGAAGAACTGTTCGCGAAGCTGGTCGGAAAGCTCGACGTCGCCGAAGCAGGTGGGAAAACGCTGCTCGACAATTCTCTGCTCTATTGGGGCAACGAGCTCGGCTTCAATCACATCGCCTACAGCGTTCCGTGCCTGTTGGCCGGCAGCGCGGGCGGCTACCTCAAGACCGGTCGCTATCTCGACTATATCGATTGGGACGGGCGCGCGTACTTTTCGCAAGAAGACGGCAATGTGATCAAAGGCATTCCGCACAATCGCTTTTTGGTCAGTGCGCTCCAAGCCATGGGGCTGTCCCCTGCCGACTACGAGCGTGGCGGGCAGGCCGGCTATGGTTCGACGAGCACGAACGGCCGCGACCCCGGCGCGTGGCCCACGGACTACGACCTCTCGAACATCGGGCAGGGCCTTCCTGGACTTCAGGGCTAGAAGCTCAGCGCCGTGAATGTGTTCCGCCTCGTGTTGCCCGGCAACCCCAGCTGACCGGCCACATTTTCACCAGTGCACAGAATATCACCCGCTAGGGTGACTGCACAGCTGAACATGCGGCCGACTGCCACTTGCGCGTAGCTAGGTCCAATCAACACCGGCTCGAGGCGCGCGTCGTTGTCGGACGTGCCGAGCTGCCCCTCGATACCCCGGCCCCAGCAATAGAGATTGTCTTCCGTATCGATGCCGCATGCGTGGAAGGTGTCGATCGCGACTTGAACCCAAATCCGGGTCGGCACGACCTGAACTGGAACTAGGCGTTGCTCGGTGTCGCCCAGGCCCAGGTTTCCGGAATCGTTTCCTCCCCAGCAGAACAGCTTGCCGCCGCGGCGCAGGCCACAGCTCGAATCTTGCCCAGAAACGACGCTCAGCCAGTCTTCGTCGCTGCCAATTCGAGTCGCCGAGCGGCGCTGCGGGTCATCGTTCTGACCGATGCCGAGGTTGGCGGCTGTATTGCGCCCCCAGCCATACAGTAGACCGACGCCGCGCACGCCGCAGGTATGACCGTCCCCCGTACCAGTGAGCTTCCAGTCGTCGAAGTCACCGGAGCGCACGGGTGAGAGCTGATCGACGCCCGGATGACTATCGTTCAGACCGATGTTGCCTTCCCAGTTGCGGCCCCAACAATAGAGTTCGCCGTTCTCGAGCACGACGCAGGCCGTGTTGGCCTCGGAGCTCAGCTGTACGACGTTGCCCGGCAGCGGCACCCGCAACGGCACGCTCGAACTCTTGGTCGTGCCCTGCCCGAGCTGGCCGACGGTGTTCGAGCCGAAGCACCAGACACCCCCGTCGCTCTTCAAGGCGCAGCTATGCGCAACGCCCGTCGCGACCGCAAGCCAATTGGCATCCCCGCCGACGCGAGTCGGTGAATCGCGGTCGTCCGTGTCGCCGAGGCCCAGCCGCCCATCGGCGCCCCTGCCCCAACAATAGAGCGCTCCGTCACGAGTCGCGCAGCCGTGAGCATCGCCCGCGTCGACAGAGACGCCAATCACCGGATTGGTGGGCCGTGCCCCCCCCGACGCGGATTCGCCGGCGGATTCGGAATCCTCGCCCGCCGCGGCGCCCGAGCCACCTGCGCTCGAGCCCGCGCCACCCGCGCCGGCTCCGACAGATGATTGGCCGCCGGCACTATTCAATACCTCGACCACTTCGCGACAAGCCCCCTGCTCGATCCCGAGCAGCAGCACGCAAAGCACGAGCCGCCGGTTCATGGCAGCTCCAACGCAAGGCCAGTCGAGGCAAACAACTCCAGCTTCGAGACGCCAGTGATCGTGACCTGAGCATCCGCCGCCGAGAACGACTTGAGCGGCAAGCCAGCACCGACGGTCGAATAAGAACGAAGGACCCCCAGCTTGCCGAAAGCCAAGCCAACCCCAGCGCGCGAAGTGACGGCTAGCCCATGCTCTGCAGTGGCCGTGTCTCCCCTGTCGGCCTCGGGCTCGAAGTTCACGCGCAGCAGGCGCGCAGATACGAAGGCGCCCAGCTCGAGCCCAGCGCGCTGGAAGAACGCCAGCGAGAGGCCGAGTTCGCCTGACAGCGCGCTCGCGCCGATCGAACCATGGGGAGCTTCTTCGGAGAGCGCGCGGCGTGCGCCAAGCGCCAAGAAGCCGCCCGCGACGCGGCCGAACGGCACCACCCCGAACAGGTCCACCCCGTAGTGGGTCTGGCCACCCAGGAAGTGTTCGAAGGCCAATCGACCACCGATCCCGATCGGGCGCCGTGGCTCAGGCCGTGCTTGCCCGGACTGCTCGACGATCGCACGCACTTCTGGCGGCGTCGCCGAGCGCGGACTATCCGTACCGCGCAGCGCAAGCTCCGCCCAGGTGGCGCGCAGGAGCTCCTCGGTGGCCACCGCCAAGGCGAACGCTCGACCGTCAGCGGGCAGCTTATCGAGCGAGAGGTCACGCCCAACGCGCTTCTGGGTAACCGAATCGGTAACATCCAAGCTGTAGCGCGCTCCGCCCGCACCGATCTGCACCACGACCACACGAGCCAGCGGCTCGACAGTACCAGTGGCAGGTGCTTCGCAGACGTCGATGTTGCTGGGCGCGAGACCGGCGCGCAAGTCGGAACGCACGGCGGCGGCAAAGGCCGCGGGCAGCTGCCCCGAGACCGCGACCCACGGCTTTGCACCCGAACATTCGCCCTCGGCGTGCGCCTTACGCGCGGGCAGCGAGGCCAAAAACAGTAGGCAGGTGACGAACGTCAGACACTGCTTCACGTGTCCAAACCCTAACAGGTTCTAGCGCGCTTCCAAAGCACGTCGCGACGCGGAGCAGCCCGCTATTGCGCCTTAGTGCGAGCCGCAGCGGGTCGCGACTGCGGCAGCGTGCACGCCAGCGGGATAGCTCGAGGAGTAGCGATCGCGCGCGCGCCGACAAGCCGCGAGATTGCCTTGTGACGCGTAGACCGAAACCAGGCGAGCCAAGGCGTCTTCGCGAAAGCTCGGCCCGATATTCATGGCAACCGCGCGCTCGAGCGCAGAGATGGCACCGGACAGATCGCCCAAGCGATCCATCCGCAGGCGGCCCAGCTCGAAGGCAGCGAGGCTCGCGCGCCCGTCGCCCGGATGGAGGCGGAGCAGCTCTTCATACGCGTGAGCCGCGCCCGCGGCGTCGCCTGCGCGCCTACTTTCGCCGGCTTTTTCGAACAACTCCCGCCCACTTGGCAGGACCGGCTGCGCCGATGGCAAGGGTGCGTCGGGCTTGCCGGATTCACTGCTCTGCGGTGCGACTTCCGGCGCGGGTTCGGGCTTGGGAGCCGCGCTCTCGCCGTCTTGAATCCAGCTTTGACCTGCGGCGACACGCGCCACGATCCCCGGGCGACGCGCGCTCACGACCTCTACCACACCGCGCGTCACGCTCACCTCGACGCGGGGGCTGGGACCAGCGCTGGACTTCACGCTGAACTGCGTGCCCACGACCCGCACTTCGACGTCCCCCGCCACGACCCTGAATTTGCGCTCTTCGCGGTGTGTGACATCGCACCACAGCGCGCCACGGCTGAGTTGCAGCGAGATCGACGACGCTTGACCGCTCTGCACCTGAACTTCGCTTTGCGAGGCGAGCTTCACTGACGAACCGTCGCCCAGCGTGACCGAAAGCTCGTCGCTCTTGGTTTCGAGCTTGGCCTCCGCCAGCACGGCGCGCTCGGCACTGCCCGAGGACGGCCCCATGGACGACGTCAGTTTCAGCCAGAAAACCCCGCCCGCCGCGGCAGCGGAGAGCGCAGTGCCCAGCATGACCCAGCGCCAAACTCGGCTCGGGCGCGGTTCCAGGCGTTGCGAGACGTTCTGCCAAAGGCGATCGACGCGTGCCTCGCCGACCTCGGGTTGGACATAGCGGTTAGGAGGCGTGCTCATGGCTCAATGGCCCTTTCGAGGCGCGCCTCCGCAGCGTTCAGCCGTCGCTTCACGGTGGAACTGCTGAGCCCCATCTGTTCGGCGATTTCCGGGATCTCCAGCCGCTCCACCCGCCGGAGCACGAGCGCGATGCGCTCTTCGACGCTCAACTTCTCGAGCAAGCCGTAGACCGCGCGCAGCTCGACTGCGACGTCGGGCGGCGCGCTCCGCGACACGACTTGATCCACATCGATCGGCTCGCTCCGGAGCAGGCCCAGGCGAACCTGCAGCCGTCGCCGGCGTAACCGTTTGCCAGCGGTGCGGACCACGATTGAGGACAGCCACGCTTGAAAAGCTTGTGGATTGCTCAAACGATCCAAACGCTCGAACGCGGCGAGAAAGCTGTCTTGCACTAGGTCGTCGACGTCGGCATCGCGCGGCAAAATGCGGTAGGCGAGGCCAAGCGCGAGTCGCGCATAGCGTCGGAAGAGCGCCTCGCGTGCCCATTCTTCGCCCGCGCGAGCCGCCAGCACTAGCGCTGCGTCGCTGGGACCTGCTCCCGACCTCGTCGGTTGTGGCTGCGGGGAATGAGACAGCAGCTCTTTCATTGGATCGAAGGGCCATGGGGTGACCGTGCCAGCGGAACGTTGCCGGCAAGTATGTGCCCCCGGGGTATGCAAATGGTTCAAAAAAACTGCGTGACTGACGCCCGCATCTAGCCGGGAAGGAATTGTCCAGTCACCGCACTGGTTTTTCACATGGGGATCCCACGCAGGCCGAGGTGACCGTAGCGGTGATAGCTCACGCTGATCGATTGTTCGCGCAACGTGTGCAGCATCTCGTAGCGCCCGACGCTCGGCTTTTCCGTGAATACGTGTAATCCGCGCTGGCGCAGTATGCCCAGCGCGCGGGCGGACAGCGGCGCGCGGCAGCGAACGCGTTCGGCCGTGGTCGACTCGAGCGCGGCGCATAGTGCCCGATCGGCGGCGTCCGCGTCGGGACCGAGAATGCGCGCGCCGAGCGCGAGCGCCAAGCCGTGAGCAGGGCTCGCCTCGACGCTGACCAGCGACAGCGGACACTCCGTGACAACGGCCGCGAGCGCGATCAACGCCAGCTCCGGCTCGGACATGTGCGCGTCGACAATCACGAGCAGCCCCGAAAGCGGCTGGTAACTGAGGAGATTGTCCTCCCCGCGCAACTGACTCTCGTCGCACGCGCTGGCAAACCACCGAGTGTGGGCCTCCACGAAAAGTGCCGCCGCGGACCGCAAATCGGCAGCGCCCTGAAGCCCACTGAGGATACTCAGCAGCTCTTCCACGCGGATTGGCAATGGCGCGCGCGTGGCACTCGGCGAAGCCGAAGACGCTTGGCTCAGCTCGACGAACTGAGCCACGTAGTTTGGGCCACCCGCTTTTGCTCCGGGACCGAAGCTCGATTCCTTCCAGCCGCCGAAGGGTTGGCGGCGCACGATCGCGCCCGTGATCTTTCGATTCACGTACAAATTGCCAGCTTGCATGTGCTCGATGAAATACTGTTGTTCGCGTTCGTCCAAGCTGTAGATCCCCGCCGTGAGTCCATACGCGGTATCGTTGGCTAGGCTGACCGCTTCGCGAATGTCCTTCGCCTGCAAGACGGCAAGCAGCGGGCAAAAGAACTCCGTCCGGTGGCTGCGACTGCCTCGCTTCACCCCGAGCTTGATGCCGGGGCTCACGAGTCGTGGGTTCTGGGCATCGAAGCGAGGTTCCAGTAGCCAGGATTCTCCAGCCTCGAGTTGGGTCAAGGCCTGCAACTGCGACTCGGAAGGCGAGTTGATCAAGGGCGTGACGTAGCTGTCGAGTTCCCACGCCGAACCCACCTTGAGACTCTGGGCCGCGTCTTCGAGAGAGCGACGAAAACCGGGATCAGCGTACACTTCTTGCTCCAGAATGAGCTGGCTCAAGGCGCTGCATTTCTGGCCCGCGTGGCCGAAAGCCGAAGCCAAGATGTCTTGGATCGCCTGTTCTCGGTCGGACATCGCCGACACGATCAGCGCATTTTTTCCGCCGGTTTCCGCGAGCAGATGGAGTTCAGGACGCAGGCGATGAAACAAGCGCGCGGTGCTCGTGGCTCCCGTCAGTACGACACTGCTGGTGCGCGGATCGGTGATCAACCGCGAACCCGCGCGATCATCGCACACTACGTATTGCAGCAGGGACTCGGGGATCCCCGCGTCCCAAAGCAACTCGCAGGCGCGCTGAGCCACGAGCGGCGTTTCGAGCGCGGGCTTGAGGATGACCGCGTTGCCCGCAACGAGCGCCGCAAAAGCGCCGCCGAGCCCGATCGCCAACGGGAAATTCCAGGGCGGCGTGATGACCACGACCCCGCGAGGCGACGCTTTGATGTGCGAGTCGGCCCTGAGTTCGCGATGACAGCGCAGGTAATATTCCGCAAAGTCGATCGCCTCGGACACCTCGATGTCCGCTTCCTCGGCCCGCTTGCCGGCATCCAGGACCATGAGCGCGATCAGCTCGCCGCGTGCGTTGCGCAGCGCCCGGGCCGCTTGGCTGAGCCAAAGTTCTCGATCCTCGTCGTCGTAGCCGCCCTGGCGATAGGCCTTGAACGCGCGATCCAAAGTCTGTTCGATCGCCTCGGGACTTGCCAGATGAATGGAATAAGGAACGTGTCCGGGACGGGAGGGATCGAAGCCGGGCCGCACCTCTGCACTCGGGAGCGCTGAACTCGCGACGCTGGACGCGACGGAAAAATGCGTCTCTGCGACTCGCGCCAGCCAGTGCTGCACGTGACTTCTATTTGCGGCGAGTCCGAAGTCGGTGTCGGGCTCGTTCTGGAAGGGCGCATGGGGTTCGAGAGCGAGCGCGGGGCGGCCACGATCTTGGCTGCGTCGCGGCAAGCTCGACACGGCGTTCGAGTCAGAACACGCCTTCAGAAACCGCGCTTTTTCGCTTTGCCACTCCGCGCTGTCCAATTGCATGGTGAAGCTGTGCGCTAAGTAGTTCTGGGCGGACGTGTTCTCGTCCAAACGGCGCGTCAGGTAGGCGATTGCGCTAGGCAATTCGTGCTCGGCGACGATCGGCGCATAGACCAATACATTGGCTCCGATTTGGGCGAGCGCGCGCAGCAGCGGATTGGCCATGCCTTCCAGCAGCTCGAAGCACGTGTGCGAAGTCACTCGCAGCGAGGCGCTCGCGACCAAACCAAAACAAATGTCGAATAGGTTGTGGCTAGCGATGCCCAACTCGGCGCTGGCCGCATTTTCCGGCTGGCAGGCCCGCAACGTCAGGCGCTTGAAATTTGCGTCTACCTCGGCCTTGCTGCCGTAAATGGGCGAGGGCCAGCCGCGCAGCTCGGACTCGACGCGTTCTAGCGCCAGGTTGGCTCCTTTGACGATCCGGATACGGATCGGACTACCGCCCTGCGCGACGCGCTGTCTCGCCCACTCCAACAGCCGGATTTGAAAGCCGTCGGAATCTGGCAAGTAGGCTTGCAGCACGAGCCCTGCGCAAAGCGGCAAGAACTCAGGCTCATCCAAGACGCGTTGAAACGCCGCGACCGTCAACGGCAGATCGCGATAAGACTCCATATCGAGCGTAACCAGCTTCGCTCTTCGGTCGGGCCCCGGGTGGCTGATCGCGGCTCGATAAATAATGCGCAGACGCTCCGCAATTCGAGCCACCGACTGCTCGAATGACAGCGGCTGCAGCTGGCTGAAGATGGACGAGATCTTTACGCTGATGGTGTTGATCTGCGGCGATCCGAGCAGCTGGACGTATCCCGAAACGCGCCGGGCCGCCTCGCCCTCCCCCAGCACCGCTTCGCCCAGATGATTGATGTTCACTCGGATCCCAGCTGCGCGCCGCTGACCCAGGTACTCATTCAGCTCGGCATCGGCGGCTGGCAAGATGAAGGCGGTGGTCTCTTGCCGAATATGGTTCAGCATGGCGGTGCCGCTCAACGAAGGCAGCCAAGTACCGACCCGTCGCAGCGCGGCCAGGCTCAGCCGATCCATGACTCCCAGGTATTCGGGCGAGCCGAGTCGCTCGAGCAGGTAACGCGCTTGTTCGACCGTGCGTTTGCGCGAGCTCGAGCGGTAAGCGCGATCAGCCAGCAGCGTCGTGAACACCTGTCCGCGCGGGTCCCGCATCATGCCCGCCAACACCTCGGCTTGCTCGATGTCGCGAGGCGTCTTGAAGTCTTCGGCGAGGCCGAGCAAGATCCGCGCGAGCTCGACGCTGCGCTCGCCGACCTCGACCGGATTCAAGGTTCGCCCCGCGACCTGTGCGAGCAGCTGCTCGGCTCGAGCGAAGAGTTGGCCCGTCGGGCTATCTGCCATCCCAAAGTATGTTCGACTTTGCCCGGTTCAGCGAGGAACCCGCGAGCGAGCTGGGCAATTTTCTGAGCCGAGCGTCCATTGTGGCTGCGGGGTGCAGGATGTACACTTGGCGCATGAATCGGGTGACCGCGAGAGGGGCGGCGGGCAGCCTAGCGACGTATCTCGGAATTGCGTGCCTTGGGCTCGTGTCGAGCTGTGGGGCCAAGGCTAGCTCCGGCTCGAACGACGCAGCCCCCTCGGACCAAAGCCTGGTTCCACCCGAGCTCCAGCGTCCGGGTCAGCTTCGCTACTTCTATGCGGGCAACGCGGCCGGTCCGAGCATGATCTCATTCGAAGATCCCGCCGCGCCGCATGTCGTTTCACTCACCCACCCGGAGGGCCGTTACCGCGCAGGGATTAGCCGCTGGTCGCCCAACGGGCGCACGTTCGCGTACCAGCTTTTCTCCGAAGAGAGCGGCATCGAGCCGTATCACTTCATGTTGGCGGATGTCGGGCAGGGCTTCGCGCCGCATGCGATCGAGCACCCGAGCTTGCGCGAGCGCGCCTATTTCGTGCGCTGGATCGGCGATCGCGCGATCGCCGTGCAAACAGGCGTCCTTCACCAAGGCCTGGACGACTACGGCTGGTCCGGTCACTACCTCTGGATCGATACGCAGCAGGAGAGCGTCACGGATCTCGGACCGCTCGCACGCAGTTTCGTGGATTCGCAAGCGTTTGGCGGGTTACCAGCTCTCGATGCCTCCACCGAGCACCTGTGGACTTCGCGCCTCGGCCTCGTCTATTTGGACGCGAGTTGCGCGCTCGTCTATCTGGCAGATCCCAAGCAAAAGCAAACGCTGCTTGTCGACTGCAGCGCGCGCGCATCCTGGTCGGGCGATGGCTCTTTCCTCGTGGTCACGACCGACAACGCGCGTCAGATCTTCCAGTGGGTCGACGGCCGCCTGGAACGCTGGGCCTTCCCCGCATTGGAATCGTCGTCGCCCGCGGCAAGCTGGTCATGGGCGCCGGGATCGCCCCTGTTCGCGTTGTTCACCGTCACGGGCGACTCTCAGGACCGACTCATCACGAGCTTGGCAGTCGGAGACGTGAGGGCGAGAGTGCTCGCTTCGGTCGCAGAGCTCCCCAACATCAGCTATGCGAACTTCGTCACAGACGGCTTGTTCATGGCCAGTCACTCGAGCGACGCCGATCAGCCGGCCAGCAAATACTTGCTGGACACGACTCGGCTGCCGAGCGATTCGACACTCCAGCTGGTGCCGCTCGCAGCCGGCGAGTCAGCGAGCGATTGGCCGGTCGCGAGCTCCGACTCGCGCCGGCTCTATTTCGCCGCACATCCGTTGCTCGAAATCACGCTGGAGGCAGGAAGCATCGGCCACATCGACACGCTCTTCCAGGAGACGCACCCCGTCCGCAGCGTGCTATTTCGATTGTTGAACGATGACGACGCGGGCCTGCTCACGACCGTGGAACCGGAGCAAATTGCGCCCGGCGGCGACTCGTTGAGCGCGTTCCAGCGAAACCGCCAGTATCTTTTGACTCTGGCTGGCGAGCGCGCCGTCGTCCCCCTCGGGACATTCGACCTCAGGCATCGTTCCGGTTCGTCTGGATTGCACACGTTTGCCTCCGCCCCGCAACTCGGTGGCATCCTTTACCAAGGCGACGGCGAACACGGCGGATTCGTCGATTGGCTTGGCTTCGACGACATCACGCACAAGGTACGCTTGTTCGAATCGGCAGGCTGCTGCCTGCTCGACCTGCCACCCGCGATTGACGGTGTGGTCATCGACGAGTGAATACTGCGCTCGAGGGCCATCAGCCTCCGGCCCAATTCTCACTCGGATCGCGCCGCATCGAAAGCCTGGACCCCTAGTTGGAGGACCGACTACCATGCCCGAGCGGCCCGCCAAGCGCGGATCATCGGGATTGCCGGACGGAAACAGCCAATGAGCGAGAATGACGAACGACTACTGCAAGCCGTGAGAGCCGGCGGCATTGGCATTTTCGATCACGACCACGCAACGGACATCATCTATTGGTCGCCAGAACTGCGCGCGTTTTACGGTTTCTCGCTGGACGAGGCCATCACGATGCGCTCGATCGTCTCCCAATGCTTCCCGGAGGACTTGGCGCGCGTCCAGCAAGCCGCCATTCGCGCCCATAGCCCCGATGGCGACGGCTCGTTCGACATCGAACATCGGATCACCGATCGAGCAGGCCGTCTCCGCTGGCTACTGACTCGATCGACGACCTTATTTGCCGGCGAGGGCTCCGAACGACATCCCGTTCGCACCATAGGTGCCGTTCAGGACGTCACCGACCGACACCACGCCAGTGCCCAGCTGCGTATCTTGGATACGGTCATCCGCTCGAGCGGCAGAGCCGTAGCGATTGCCGATCCGAGCGGTCGCCTCACGTTTGCCAACGATGCCTTCGTGCGCTTCTGGGGCCACGAACGCGGGGAAGACGTACTCGATCGCTCTCTGTTCGAATTCTGGGAGCCGAGCGAAGGCCCAGGCGAGGCGATTGCCGAGATTTTCCGCAAAGGAACTTGGCACACGCAAGCCGTCGGTCACCGCCGTAACGGTGAAGCATTCGACGTGGCCGTGGTCGCGGAAGCGGTATGCGACACTCGTGGCCAGCTCGCCCAGTTGTTGACGACGTTCAACGACATCACCGCAAGCAAGCGTGTCGAGCATGCGCTGCGCTTGAAGGACCAAGCCATCGCCACGTCGCTCGTCGCCATCGCCATGAGCGACGCGGTCGGACGAATCGTCTACGCGAATCCCGCTTTTCTGAAGCTCTGGGGCTACACTTCCGATGATGAAGTGCTCGGACGGTCACCGCTCGAATTCGCAGACCAGCACCAAGCATCGAAAATCTTGGAGAGCGTGCGCGCGCACGGCTCCTGGGTCGGTGATTTGACGGGCAAGCACAAAGACGGAACCGCCATGCAGCTGCGGCTGTCAGCGCAGTCCATCAGTGACTCGAGTGGGCAGCTCGTCAACGTGGTGGCGACCTTCGTCGACGTCACCGAGCAAAAGCGCCTCGAAGGCCAGCTGCTGCACGCGCAGAAGATGGAGTCGGTCGGGCGCTTGGCGGGCGGTGTCGCGCACGATTTCAACAACCTGTTGACGGTGATCCTGGGCGGCATAGAGCTCACCCGGCAAGAGCTCGGCGCCGGGCACCCCGCGCACGAATACCTGGCCGATGCCGAGGATGCCGCTGATTCCGCGGGCACGCTGACGAAACAGCTGCTCGCCTTTTCCCGAAAGCAGATCATCGCTCCCAAAGTGCTGAACCTGAACGACGTGCTCGCTCGAGTCGAACGCATGGCGCAGCGGCTCTTGGGTGAAGACGTGGTGCTACGGACCAACTGTGCGCCGGATCTCGGGTTCGTGCGCTTCGATCCGGGTCAGGTCGAGCAGATCATCGTGAACCTCGCCGTCAATGCACGGGATGCGATGCCACAAGGGGGCCGTTTGACGATCGAGACCCGCAATGTGCGTCTCGATGACGCCTACGTCGATGCGCATGCCGGCGTCCACGTAGGCGACTATGTGTTGCTCGCGGTCTCCGACAGCGGGACCGGAATGAGTGAGGAAGCCCGTGCTCACCTGTTCGAGCCGTTCTTCACGACCAAAGGGCCCGGCAAGGGGACTGGCCTCGGCCTCGCGATGGTTTACGGCGCAGTCCAGCAAAATGGCGGCCGGATCGAAGTTTACTCCGAGCCGGAGCACGGCACGACGTTCAAAATCTACTTGCCCCGAGTCCCCTCCGCAGATCGCGAACTTCACGGGCCCGAGCACGAGAGCCCGCGCAGCGGCGGAGAGTCGATTCTGCTGGTCGAGGACGACGAGCGTGTTCGCTCCTTTGCTGCGACCGTGCTCGAGCGCTTCGGGTACAAGGTCCACGCCTTTTCGGCGCCGGCACGAGCTTTGGCCGCGCTCTCGGAGCTGAACCCTCCGCCCGTCTTGCTGGTAACGGATGTAGTGATGCCCGGCATGAATGGTCGAGCGCTCTCCGAGCGAGTCACGTCCCTGATCCCCGCGATGAGAGTGCTGTTCGTCTCCGGCTACACCGAGAACGTGATCGTGCATCACGGAGTGCTGAAAGAAGACATCGAGTTTCTGGCCAAGCCCTACTCGGTCGATCAGCTGGCCCGGCGCGTGCGTGAAGTGCTCGACGCGGGCCCGCGCGGCTCCCGAGAGCACTGAAGTCAGCGGTGGTGCGCGAACTGTGAGCAGCAGACCTCAGCAGAAAATTGCACCAAGAAAGCCCTACCAATCGACGCGTGCCGATGGACGATAGGGACTTGGTGTGCAAGAACCCTTAGTAAGGCATGATGACTAAGAGACTGGTCGCGTCGAGTGTCCTGCTATTGGCTTGCGCCTGCGGCAGCGGCCCCAGCGCGGTCGGGGGCGGAACGAGCGGTACTGGCGCGGTCGCCACGGCAGGCAGCGCGGGTGCCAACAGCGCGGGCGGCGCTTCAGCCGCTGGCGCGGCGGGCAGCGCGCCGAATGCGCTCGGCGGAGCTTCCCCGGTCGCCACGGCTGGAACGGGCGGCTCGAGCACTGGCGGAACCGGTGGCAACGCGGTCAGCGGGGCGGCCGGGCTCGCGGGCACGAGCGCTGGCGGCGCGGCCAATGCCGGGGGGACCGGCAGCGCAGGTAGCGCCGGGGTTGGCGGGAGCGTAGCGCTCGATGCGACGTGCGGGGGCACGAATGGCTCGGCCACGAATTTGAAGGACAAGTACGCGGGTTGCTTCCCGATCGGTGCCGCCGTCGACTCGCAGTCCTACACGACGCACGCGCCGATCTTGAAGACCCACTTCAACAGCATCGTTGCCGAGAACGACATGAAGTTCGACGCGCTGGAGCCGAGCGAAAATAGCTTCAGCTACGCCAACGCCGACAAAATCGTCGAATTTGCGCGCAGTAACAACATGAAGCTCCGCGGCCACACGCTGGTCTGGTACAGCCAAAATCCGGCTTGGGTATTCAGCAATGGGGCGAGCGGCACCGTCTCGAAAGAAACGCTGCTCGCCCGCATGAAAAACCACATCACCAAGGTGATGCAGCACTTCCAAGGCAAAGTGTACGCCTGGGACGTCGTGAACGAAGCCATGATGGACGACGGCAGCTATCGCACCGGCACCTTGGCCGACGACAAGAAGAGCCGCTGGTACGAGATCATCGGCCAGAGTTACATCGCCGAAGCATTCCGCGCTGCTCACGCGGCCGATCCGACCGCCAAGCTCTTCTACAACGACTACTACGACTACATCCCAGCCAAGCAGCAAGGGATCTACGACATGTTGAAGGGGCTACTCGCGGAGGGCGTTCCGGTTCACGGCGTTGGCATGCAATGCCATCTCAATATCGAACCTTCCACGAAGACCGACAATCAGGGGTACCACCAATCGGTCGAGAATCTGGAGAAAGCCATCGAGCTCTATTCCTCACTCGGGCTCGAGGTGCAGGTGACCGAACTCGACCTATCCCTGTACGTCCCCGGCGTTACCTACGATCAAAGCACGTTCTACACGGCAGCCACCTTCACCGAGGCGCTTCAAATCCAGCAGGCCAATCGCTACAAGGCCTTCTTCGAGCTGTTTCGTAGGCACCGGAACGTCATTACGGGCGTCACCTTATGGGGCATTGCCGACGACAACACTTGGCTGTCCGAGTTCAGCTCGGGTCGGAAGGATTTTCCGCTGCTCTTCGATACCAATCACATGCCGAAGAAAGCCTACGACGCAGTCATGAGTTTCTGAAGCGGCCCGCGGATCTGTACGAAGCGCGACGCTTGGGATAAACATCGACCCATGCTCGCGCTTCGCATCCTGCTCACGCTGGTTCTCTTCAGCGCGACGGCCCGGGCAGAGAGCGCCCTCGATCGGGCCGCGCGACTCGATCCGACGTTTCGCTTCGGGGGCGGAGGTAGTCTGACCGTCGCGCCTCTGCTCCAAGCCCGTTGGACCGGCGCAGAGACCGGCGGCGACGAACGGCGCACGGTGGAGGGTTTCAGCATCCCGCGTGCTCGCTTGATCACGACCACCAAGTTCTTCGAGGGCTTCCAAATTCGGCTCCGAATTGGCTCGGGCCAGGGCGGTGGGGTCTCGATGCAGCAAGCTTACGCCGATGCCCGATCGGGCAATTTCCAGCTGCTCGTCGGACAAATGCCGCTGGTGCTCAACAGCGCAGAAGAGCCTTCGCCCGAGGGGCTCTCGACGGCAGACTTCTCCGCCTACTCGAATACCTTTGCGGGTGGCACCACACAGGGGATCCGCGCCAGCTATCGCGGCAAAGTTCGCTTCATCGTCACGGTCGGCAACGGCGCACGCTCCGGGTACAGCGAGCTGCTTTCGCCGCTCGTCGCCGACATCGCCACCACCGGACGCGTCGAACTGCCGATTGGCGATCAGGCCACTTCCGAATATCTCTCGATGGCAAGCTTCCGCAAACGCCAGAACGTCAGCGCGCGCCTGGGCCTGACGGGACACTTCCAAAATCGGCGCCGGACCAACACCAACCCCGCAAACGACATCGAGGTCGTCAGCGCTGACGCAGGCGTTCGCGGTGATGGCTTTTCGCTCTCGGCGTCCACGGCGTATTTGAGACTTGCCCAGGCAAACCTGCCGGTCGTGACGAGCGTCGGTTTCTGGCTGTTCGGCTCGCTATTTCCCGCACGCAGAGTCGAAGTCTTCGCGCAGTTCGATGCCATCTATCCGCTCGGCGAGCGAGCGCCATTTCCAGCTGGTTTTGCCAGCGGTCAACCGGGTACCACGCTCTTTCGCACCCTCACCTACGGTTCGAACTTCTACCTCGTACCCGACATGCAACGGCTCAAGATCCAGGCCGATATGCAAACCATGTTCGACGGGCAATCCACGAGCATCGTTCCGCCCAACACCGCGCTCGGCGTGCTCAGCGCGAGCGGGCTACAGATCTCGGGCAGAGTGCAACTCGTGGTTGCGCTCTAACCGTTCTCGTCGTCGGCCGGCTTCTCGCGCGGGGAAGGCGGCGCTGCCGGGGCGGCGTGCCAAGCCGAGCGCGGCACCACTTTTGCCACGCTCGGATCACCGAGATAGTGCGGCGACATGATCTGAACGCCGTACTCGTTGAACGTGTCGATCACGTTCGCGTTCAGCGTGGCAATCGCTTGAGCTCGGCTCTTGGCGGTGGTCTGGCTGGCTTGGCAGACGAGTTCGTACTCGATGTAAAAGTCGGACAGCGCGGTCTGAAATACCGTGGGCGCGGGCTCGGACGCGACCCCGGGGGTGCGCAGAGCGGCTTCAATCAGCATCCCCTGCACCTGCCGCCAGGGCGCGTCGTAGCCAATCGTCACTTTGGTGCGCAGCATGAAGCCCTGCCCCTTCGTCGGGCGAGAGTAGTTGCGCGTGACCGTCCCGAGCACCAACGCGTTGGGCAGCGTGAGCTGCTCGCCGAGCCCGGTCGAGATTTTCGTGGTGAAGACGCCGAGCTCGGTGACCGTCCCTTCCTCTTCGCCAATGCGCACGAACTCACCGATGCGGAGCGTGCGCGAATACAGCAAAATAAAGCCGCTCGCCGCTTGGCCGAACAAGCTCGAGCCGCCGAGTGTCACCATCAAGCCCAGCAAAACACTCACGCCCCTGAAAGCTTCGCTGCTCGCACCCGGCAAGTACGGGTACGCCATGACCGCCGCGAACGCCCACACGACCATGGCAAAGATTCGGCGCGTGGGTTTGGCGGTGTCCGCGTCCAGCCAGCCGCCACCGATGCTCCGCCTTTCGATACTGTCGAACACCGGCCGAGCCGCGCCGAGCAGCGCACGAGCGAGCAGAAAAATGACGACCGCGACCAGCAGATCCGGCAGCGCCCGCACCATGCCGCCGCCGATGCGCAGCAGCACGCCGAGCAGGTAGTTATCCAGCTCCTCACCCCAGGCGCGCGTGTAGGGGAACTGTCGCAACACGAAGCTCGCCCAGCGGTAAATGGCGAGCAGCGACACGAACGTCGCCACGCCGCGCATCAGCATGCGCGAAATGGAGAATAGACGCGCGCGGTGGAACACCGGTACCCCGCCCGCCTTCAGGCCCTGGGTGCTGCCTTCCAGGAGTTTGCTGAGTTGGCGCACCACCCAGGTACGGGTTCTGAGCACGACCGCGAGAAACGCAAACAAGAGCAGCGTGGCGATGCCGCTGGTGCCAAGGGCGTGGCCCAGTCGCTCGCGGTCGCGGGCTTCCTGGGTTTCGGCGGCGACGCGCTCGAGCGCAGCGCGGGCCGAATGCGTGGCATGCTCGAGCGTCTCGCCATCGAGCACGTCGACGTCGCCAGATGTCAGCGCTAGCCCTAGCGCGCCGTTCACGAGGATAGCGTTGACCATCGGGGTGGACGTCACGCTGATTTTCATCGGGCCCGGGCGCGCGAAAATCTCGGTCAGCCGGGCCTCGGAATGGCGCGCGCGCTCCAGTGGGGCGACGCCGAGTAGCGGGGCGCGTAGCACCGCAATCTTGCGGTGGAGCACGACCACGGGCGCCTCGGCCAGCGTCGGCGTTGCGCTGGCGGGCGCGGCCGGCGTATCCGCTGCTGCGCTCCGGGCAATGCTCAGCAGCGTCACGATGATGAGCACCAGCGCGGTCCTGAGTGAAGAACGTCTCTTCATTCTGCTTCACTGCGGAAAGACCGAGTCAATAGGCGTCCTCGCTCTGCACGGGTGTCGCGTCCAGCTCGACGGGAGTCGGGGTTCATCATGCCGCGGTGAACAGCGGTGCCCGTGAGAGCGATGATCAGCGAGAGAGACGTCGCGGAGTAAAAGCCGAGTGCCACGGTCTCCCGTTGCACCAGCAAATTCCGGAAGAGCAAGCAGGGCGCGCCACGCACGAGCAGAAGCGACGCGGCGTACGCGAGCATCATGCCGATATTGTGGGCGCTCGAGAGAACCGCCCGCACGTCGAGCTGCAGGCTGCTCGAAACGAAGAAGATCGGAATCAAGAAGCCGAACCGATCGCGTCGAACTTGTGGTGCAAGGCCTCGACATGCGCTTCGCGAATGGCAAGCCCCACCAAGCCAATTTGCAAACCAATTGGCAAGTTTGAGTGGAGGCCCGCGCATGGCCCCTACGCCGATTTCAGCCCCCGCCATGAAGAATAGGAAAGCCACGCTCAAGATACTGAGATAGGGCAGCCCGCCCTGGAACTTCGTCAGACCGAAAACTTGCGGGCCGCTCAGCACACGCAGCACAATCTCGAACACCACGGCCGGGCTACGAAGTTGCCCTGTCCATGAGGAAAATACCGGCGCCAGCACGGCCGCCAGCGAGACGAACGAAAGTGGAGGCAGATCTTCCATTTTGGCGCTCCCTCGAGGGCATCGTGCTCTGGATCCCCGCTCACTGTCAAAGGCGCTTCAAGGCATCACTGGATCACTGCACCAGAGAGTGCAGCACGACACCAAGGCCCACGCGGTAAGTGGCTGTGTCGACCGCGGCGTTCCCGGAGGCCGCGGTCGGTGCGAGAAAATGATCCCACGAGAACAACCCCGTAAAATCGACCACGGTGCCGCCGAACAGGGCCGTGTACCCCGCGAGCCCACCGAGCGGCAACGTGAGGCCGTGCGCGACGTCGAAGCGCGGCTCGATCAAGCCGCTCTCCAGACCGAAGAAGACGTGCGGATTGACGTTCACGCTGGCCCGGAGCGGAACGTTGAGCCCAACCCACCAGTCGCGCGTCGCGAACGGAACCATCAGCGCCGCGTCGAACCTCAGGTTTCCGGCTCGGTACAGAAAAGGGATAGCCGGGTTGAGCTGCCAGACCCGGTTTCCCTCGTCATTCTTGTACGGAGTTTGGAACAGCAACCGAATGCCGATGTCCCAGTCCTTGAAGCGAAACCCACGCGTGACGAACACGGTAATGTTCGAAAATGTGAAGTCGGGCGCGAGGCGAAAGGGCAGAAAGAGCGCGCCCGCTTCCCAGTCCTTGGTTAACCCGAATGCCACACCGCCTCGCAGCCACCACTCTTGCCCGGGGCTCTGCGTGGCGAGCGCGCCGGTGTGAAGGTACGCGCCGCCGCCGTCCACTACCTGCTCGCCGAAGCGCGCCCCGAGCAGCATGGGCTGGCCTGGCCCTGCCAAGATATTGAGACTGTTCATCGGCACGGTCAGGTGCCGCCGGCTCCACTGCCCCTCCAGCCCCGGGCGACGGTACTCCTCGGCCCGGGCCGGATGAGCGAGCCCGAACACCAGGCTCAGCGCAAGCGCGCCAACGCAACGCGGGCTCATCACTGCTCGGCATCGTGCCGAATGGCAGCGAGCTCGGACGAAGTCAGCACTCGACGAAAATCATTGCTGAGCGTAATCAGCTCTTCCGTCGCCGCATTCCATGCGGGCGCTACGTCGGTCAGACAACGCTCATAGTCGGCAGCCGATACGGCGTACTTGCGATCCGCTTGCTCGATGCACGCGCTCACCTTGCCCGTTCGGGCGCGATGCTGCGCGAAGGCCTGGGACGTGCGTTGGAGGGTCTCGAGTGCCTGCCGTTGACGGACCGGGTTGTGAACGTGTTCGCTGACCGCATCGCGCGCGCGGTCGAGGAACCTGCGAATGAAGTATGTGTCATCGCCCTCGCCCGTGAGGGTCATGATGAACGCGGAGAGTGCGATCCAGAACATGGCTCAGTGAATCGCGTCGAGCCGCGCGAACTCGTCGGCGGTGGTGAAATGGCGAAGTTGTAGCTGTAACTGGATGTAGCTCTGGAGCGCGTTCGATTCGGCCTGACGCACGGCAGCGAGGCGTGTGCGCGTCTCCGCGTCGCTGCTCGGCCGCTCGCCGCCCAAGAGCGCGAGCTGCCGCGCTTGGGCGCGCTTGGTATCGAGGAGCAGCGAATCCATCGCGATGTAGAGCGAGCGAACCTTGGCGGCCCGCGCGGGATCCGAGATCACCAGATCGACGAGCTCGACGCGCGTGGCCACGCGATCACGTGCGGCGGTACTGGGAAGCTGGGCGGGCGTTTTCTCGCCGCCGCAAGCGAACGAGCCGAGCGCGACACAGGCGAACATCAGCGCAATGAACGAGTATCGATGCGTTCGAATTCGAATCACTCCACCCTCATCGAGTAGCTCGACTAACCGCGCGCCGGACAGTCGTCAAGTTGGGCCTCGGCAACAAAAGTCCGGAGAAACACGAGTGGCCCGCGCGTTGACTTCAAAAGAGCGGTGCGTTAGAGCTCGGGCATATGTCGATGAAGGCTCGACGATGGGTGAGGATCTCGGGCGCGGCTTCCATCTTCGGGCTCTCGCTGCTGTCGCTGCCGCAGAGCGCGCGGGCACAAGGAGCCCCAGACATCGGGAACCCACCCTACAAGTACAATTACGTGTTTCCGTTCTGGGGCAAGAAGCTCGCATCTCGTGGGCTCACCTTTCCGTTGCCCATCGGTGTTGGCGTCAACTACGCGTACGCCAAGCAAGGCATCGACATCACGGGTGTGAACATTGCCGTCAACGACGGCCCGTACACCGACCTGAGCAGGATCGTGAAGTTCGATCACGTCACGTCGACCGTGAAGGTGATCAACGGTCGTGTCGACCTCTGGCTGCTGCCGTTTTTGAACGTCTACGGGTTAGCGACCCGAGTCATCGACAGCGATACGGATGTGCTGCTCTCGCAGCCCTTTCCCCTGCGCTCGGGGGCCTCCCAATCCGGCTACGGCGGCGGCTTCGGAGGCACTGCGGCGTTCAGTTTTTGGGGGTTCTTTGGAGTCCTCGACATGAATTTGGCCTGGACCAAGGTCGAAAAACTGAACAAGCCGGTGCGCACGTTTCTGCTCACTCCGCGGGTCGGCAAGCGCTTCACTCTCGGGCGCTCTGTTTGGCTGTCTGGTTGGGTGGGTGCCATGCGCCAGGCAATTCAGGCGGATACCGAGGGATCCATCGCCCTCAAAGATGCCGTGGGTGCGCCAGATGGCAGCTTCGAGTCCAAAGTCGCCAACTGGTACGGCAACCTGCCGCCAGTCCAACAAGCCGCCGTGAGCCACTTGGTGGACGGCGTGCAGGAACGAGATCCAGTCATCCACTACAAGCTCGACAAGGCCTTGTCGGATCCGTGGAACCTACTGATCGGGGCCGAAGTCGATCTGCACAAGCGAGTTCAGATGCGCATGGAGTACGGCTTTCTAGGTCGAACTCAGCTGATCATGGGTATCTCCTACCGCTTCAACATGTTCGAGAGCAAAGACGACTCCGATACCGAGCTCTAGCGCTTGGGTACGTCCACCTCGATAGAGTCCGATTCACGCTGACCACTGCCACCGACGGCGTAGCACCGGCGCGACTGGGCGCCGATGAGCTACGGAGCGGCAGGGACTCGGGCTGAGCTTTCTCGTGACCGGAATGGCGCGCAGGCTCGCGATCAGCGAACCTGCGCGGCTCAGACCCCGATGATTACGGTTTGGCGACCTTCAGCGTCGCCCAGCCGTTGGCCGGCATGGCGAACTGCAGCTTCTTGCCGCCGATCGCGACCACGTAGCTGGCATTGGCGGCGCCGCTGTTGAACATCACGGCCACCAAGCTGCCATCCGGGTTCTTGAACGCAACCGCGTCCCCACCCGTGGTGCCGACTACGGTGGCGCCCGGGGTTACGTACTGCGAGATGTGGCGGAACACGTAGTAGGCCGGTGTTGCGGTCACCGTGCTGCCGTCCGCCACCAAGAGCGCGTCCTGCTTCCAATCGCGGGTCGTGTCATTGCCCAGGCCGGACTTGTCCAACACCATGTTCCAGGCGTTGTACGAGGTCACCTTGACGGTCTTGATCGCGTCGCGGATGTAGCCCCAGCTCTCCACGCCGTAGGCTTGGTCATTGGGCGCTTGCGTGCTGTTGTACGCGGGATACCCAGAAGGGTTCCACGGGTAGTTGCCGCACTTGTGCTCGCTGGCCCAAACCGGCAAGCCCGAGTTCAGAGCGTTCAGCTTGGTCGCATCCAACGTGTTCCACTGCGCGCCAACGACGCTCAGGAAGCCCTTGGCCGTGGCATTGGCCACCGCTGCTGCGGCGATGTCGAAGTCAGTGGCATCGTTCGACAGGGAGCCCAGCATGATCTTGACGTTGAGCGTTTTCATCGCCGGGCCCAAGTAGGTGGCGATGAAGTTTGCGTAGTTCGCCTTCTCCCACAAACAAGACGGGTAATTCTGGTCGTAACCCGGCTCGTTTTGTGGCGAAACGACCTCGATGTTGATGCCCTTGTCTTTGTAGCCCTGGACGAACTTCGTGTAGTACAGGGCGTACGCGGTGAGCGTGGCGGCGTCGCTCTTCATGGTGCCGCCGTCGTAGTACGAGGGCTTGACCGCGTTCTTGCTGCTGTCGGCGCCGCTGTTCTTCTTGTAGCCGGTCTTCATCCACACCGGGGGCGTCCAGGGGCTGGCCCAGAAGCGGATGTTGGACTTCACGGCCTGAGCGGCCTTGATGTACGGGATCAGCTTCATCTCGTCCCGCGCGAGCGAGAACTTGGTGAGCTGCAAGTCCGCGGCGGGGCGATTGGACTCCGTGCTGTCCGGCGCGGGATCCGCACCGTCGATGTCCTCGGGGGTGTAACGCTTCTCCGCGTAGTCGCTCGCGCCAATTGGAATACGACCCCAGGCGAAGTTCGCGCCGTCAGTGGCGCTGAACAGCAGGTTGACGGCCTTGGTCTGCATGTCGGCCGAGGTGAGGACCTTCCAACCGAGCTCGTTGAAGGCGGCGCCCATGCCCTCCCAGGTCTGCGCCGACGCGGTATCGTTGACGGTGACGGTCGCCGCGGCGGTCGAATCCGTGGGCGTGGCATCCGCTTTCCAGTACGCACCGGGCGCGGAAGTGACGAGCGGAGGCAGATTCACCACGACCGGTGGCGTGCCGCCGCTGCCAGTTCCGGCCGTGGGCGCGCTACCGGAGCTGCCCGCGCTAGAACCGCCCGCACCAGGGGTGCTGCCGCCCGCGCCCGCAGATGTGCCCGCAGTATTCCCACTGCCGGCCGCGCCCGGGCCTGTGCCCGCCGTCGTGCCGGGGACGCCAGCGGTGCCCGCAGGAGAGCCACCGGTACCACTTGGGCCGCCCGCAACCGCGGCCGTCCCCGCGCCGCCACCGGGGGTGGGCGTGGTGTTGTCAGAGCTACAGGCACCCGCGGCGAGCACGAGACCCAAGCTGGAGAGCGAGAGTAGTCCGATATTCGAAATCGAAAGCAGTCTAGTCATGTCTTAAAACCTTAGTAGCCGAATGCAGGAGGTCCAGGCTTACTTGCCGACGAACGTGGTGACGGTTTTGCTTGGCAGTGAAGCCATGAAGCTGCCGGCGGATACCGGTACTGCGGTTCCATCCTTGAGATTGTCAGTCGCAGAGGTCACGGTGGGCGTCATCATGGCCGGCGCAGTGCCGCCGGAAATCCCGATTGGTACCGTTACCGCGGCCGTACCCTTGTTGACGGCCACCACGACGACCGTGCCGTCTGGGCCCTTGGCGGCCGAGAGCAGCACATCCGCGTTGGTATTGCCCGTCACATCCACCATCACGTAGTCCGGACGGATGAACTTGCTGTAGTTGCCGAGCGTGAAGTAGCGCTTGGCAATGGTGGAGCTCCCTTGCACGACGGCCAAGCCTTCGTTGTCGTTCTGGAAGTAGCTTTCGTACCACCACCAGAGCCAGGCCGAAGCCTCGCCAACGGTGAGCGCCGATTGAATCCAGCCTGCGACCACGACACCGTTGTTGATGTCAGTCGACGGCCCCTCTTCCGGCCAGTACTTCACGCCGGACATTTCGGTCTGCCAGATCTCTTTGTTACGCACGCCGCCGTTGACATCGGCCGGCCACGCGAACGCTTTTTGCGAGTCGTACTCGTGCACTCCGAAGATATCGAAGGACTTCCAGGCGTCCTGATCCTTCCACAGCCAGTGACCGTAGTCGTAGCCATTGCCGTCGAGGCAAGTTTGAGCACAACCGGTAGCTTCCAAAGTGGTCGAAAAACAGCCGCAGTTCAGCGGATCCGAGCTCTGCGGATGGCCGGACACGGTGGAGCCAGTGCCCGATGCGTTGCTCCAGGCGTGGATCCATTCCGATGCTTCGGGCGCGATGACCTTGGTGTTGGGGCTAACGGCCCTGATCTTCGCCCCCGCCACCTTCACCCACGCCACCATCTGTTTGGCGGTGTAGGTCATCGTCTCGTAGTCATCGGTGCATGGCGGTCCCTTGGACTTACAGGACGCAAAATCAGACTCGTTCGCGATCGACATCGCGTACAGATTCTGGTTTTTGGCGAAGTTGGCGATCGCAGTCGCCCAATCGGCCATGCACGTACCCGTGTCGAGCAAGTACCCACCCTGCTGAACGTTCATGTTGCTCTTGCACTTCGCCGGTGCGCTCCAGCACGAGCCGATGACCTTGAGCGCCGAATTCGCGGCCTTCGCTTCGGAGATGAACGGTCCGGTCAGGCTGCCGTCCGTATTCATGCCCACGCGAAGGATGGACAAGCCGATTGCGTCGGCGCCAGTGGTCTTGAACAGCTTGTCCACGGGGAAGGACTTGCCGCTGGGCATCAGCGCCGTGTTGATGCCGAACCCTTGGATGGTCTGTTTGGTCGCGGTGAGATTTACGGTGATGCCCGTCGAGGGAGGAGCGCCGCCCGCGCCCGAGCCCGCGCTACCAGTGGTGCCGCCGGCGGGGTTGCTGCTTCCGCCGACCGCAGCACCAGCGCTGCCAACTGGCCCCGCTCCGCCGCTACCAGCGGTCGGCGAACCGACGCCAGCCGTCGCGCCGCTGCCTGCGGTTCCGACGGTACCGCTGCCAGCCGTGGGATTCGTGGGGCTACCTGCAGCTCCGACCGAACCACCCGCTCCAGGAGCCGCTCCCGCGGTGCCACCCGGCTGCGTTTTATCGCTGGAGCAGTTTGCGAGAGCCATTGTGAGGACCACGGGCCCAATCGACATTTGGCACACACGACCCATACGTTCCCACAAGAAGCTAGCTGTTCGCATTGCAGGACGGTGTGCCAGAAGATACCGGAGAGTCAAGAGGCAAAACAAACTACGAATACACCGTCCCCGGCAATTTCGAGTATCGATACCACCCCGGGAAAATTGGCGATTTGCGCCATCAGGGATTTGCACGGCACCGCGACACAAACGTCGCGGTCGGCGCACGAACGGCACACGCAAGTGTTTGATTTTTGATGGTCACAGAGCGTGTCGCGCCGCGGCAAAGCCTTCGGCGGCACGGGCATCCTCAGCGCATCAGCTCATCCACGCCCCATGCCCTGCATGCCACTCCAAGTTGCGGCCGCGTGATACGGTCCGCCGATGAGAATGCCGCGGTTGAGCGTGAGCGCTGTGCTGCGCGCTGCGCTCCTGAGTAGCGTGGCAGCAGCGCCAGTCGCAGCCGCCACACTGCCCGCGCATGGCCCGCTACGCGTCTTGGTCATCAGCGACGAGGTGAATCCCAACAACCTGAGCGACGCTCAGCTCACCCAGCCCGGTGACATCTCGACCGCGTTGAACGCGACCGATAGTGGCCTCCACCTCGAGGGCAAAGCGACGGAAGTGTCCAGTCAGTGCGTCGATGACGCGCTCGCGGCGTTGACCAGCGCGCAGCCGCCCCAGGTCTTGATCTACTTCGCGCATCGCTCGGCGCTCGGTTGCAATCAGAGCGATCAGCAGGCAGCGCTCACTGCCGCGTTCGAAGCTCACTTGAAGCGCGGTGGTGGCATCGTGGTCTTTCACCATGGCGGCTACACCTGGCCAGGCAAAGAGGCATTGATGCCGCTGCTCGGCGTCAGCGCCAGCAGCATTTCTTGGAACACCGGCGAAGGTCAGCGGGTCTTCAACGTGGCTCCCGGGCATTTCGTGACCACGAACAGCGTCGTGTACAGCGGGCGTGCAGCGCTGTCGGCGATGGGCGCAGTGCCCGCGGGCATGTTCGACTACTTCGACAACATCCCCGACGAACGCTATCCGAACACAGCGCTGCTGACGCAAACCGGCGAGACACGCACGATCTTGTTCGCGAGCAACAGCGGTGGAACACGCGTGCTCGGCTACGCACTCGAACGCCCCGGCTGGCAAGGCCGAGTGCTATTCTACCAACCTGCGGAGTATCAGCCGCACGCGCTCGACGACCGCAGCGGCCCGAACTTCCAGATCCTGGCCAACGCCATCGTCTACTCCGTGCATCAGGAGGGAGGGAGTAGCGGCGGCGCGGGGGGCGCTGGCGGCGCGCCCGGTTCCGGTGGCGCCGCCGTTTCGGGTGGGGCGGCCGCGGCGGGAGTCAGCGGCTCCAACGAGCAGTCCAGCGCAGCGGGCGCGGGGGGCAGCGCTACGGGAGGCTCGAGCGCGGGGGGCTCGAGCGCGGGCAACTCGAGTTCGACTGGTGGTTCGGGCAATGGCACTGCCGCGACGGCGGCAGGCACGTCGGCAGGCGGCGCTTCGACCTCCCTACCGAATGACTCGATCGACTCGCAGCCAGCGAGCGACGCGAGCGGCTGTGGTTGCCGACTCTCGGAAGCGCAAAGCTCGACCCACCGCAGTGCGGCAGCGCTGCTTTTGACGACACTCAGCCTACTTCGACGACGCGCGCGAGTCCCCCCCCGGAGCAAGCCACTGCGCGCGCACGTGTAGTCACGCCGAGCGAAAGATGGGCGCGCCTGCGGGGGCCTGCGTCGCTCCGCCATCGACCACTAGCTCGGTGCCAGTCACGTGCACGGAGTCGTCCGAGAGCAGAAACAGGACTGCTCGCGCGACGTCTTCCGGTTCGCCCATGCGCCCGAGAGGCGTGGCCGCGCTGATGCGCGCGTCGAGTCCTTCCAAGGCTTGCGCGGTCGGTGCCATGGGCGTCCAGATCGGAGTCCGTGTGCCACCGGGGGTGACCTGATTCACGCGGATGCCTCGTGGAGCCAGCTCCGAGGCGAGCACGCGGACCATCGAGCGCACGGCGCCTTTCGCGCCGCCATAGGCCGACCAACCCGGCATGCCGAGCGTGGCCAGAACCGAGCCATTGTACACGAGCGATGAGCCATCCTTCAGATAAGGCAACGCCGCCTGCGTGGTGAAGAACGAGCCACTGAAATTCGTCCGAACGAGCTCCTCGAACGCCTCGGGCGTGGTGCTGCCCAGCGGGGTGACGCCGCCGATACCCGCATTCACGAACACGCCGTCGAGGTTACCGAAGCGCTCCGCGACCTGGGCGAAGGCGCGCTGCGTCGCCTGATAGTCGTTGATGTCCGCGCGCAGCGCGAGCGTGCCGTGCCCGAGCGCCTCCGCGCTTTGCCTCAGCGTGCTCTCGTTGCGTCCGGTGATCGCCACCTTCGCCCCTTCAGCCACGAACAGCTTCGCCGCGGCCAGACCAATCCCGCTGTTGCCACCCGTCACGACCAGCACCTTGTTCATTAGTCTCATGATTTTTCCTTCTTCGATGACGCCGTCGAGACTATGGATTATGCCCATAATCCAGAACGTCAAGCCCCGCGCTGGCGCGCCGCTTGGTTCTGGATTACGATCGACATACAGAAAGGCCGGCGCGCATGGGACACTCCCAAGAGAGCAAAGTAGAGACCCACGCAAAGATCTTGGATGCCGCGGCGAAGCGCTTTCGAGAGGCGGGCCTGGAGGGGATTGGCGTCGCGGACCTGATGAAGGAGGTCGGGCTCACCGTCGGTGGGTTCTACAAGCACTTTTCGTCGCGCGGCGCGCTCGTCGCCGAGGCGGTCGACGCAATGCGGAACGGTTGGGATAACGTATTCGCGGATGCGGCCTCACGCGGACAGGCGAGCCCGGCGCTCTTCGACGCCCTCGTGGACAGTTACCTGAGTCCCGAGCACCGCGACCATCCGGGGCAAGGTTGCCTATTTGCCGCGCTCTCCAGCGAGCTCGGGCGCTCCGAGGACGAGGCCCGTTCGGTTGCGACCCGCAAGCTACAGACGATGCTGGCAAAGTTGAGCGAGGTCTTCGACGACCGTCGCGCTCCGGCCGCACGCGCGACCGCTATCCTCGCCTATTGCACGCTCGTTGGCGCCCTGAGCCTCGCGCGCGCGACGAACGACGCGGCGCTGTCTCGTGAAATTCTCACGACGGTCGGGAAAGGCTTGAAGAAAACGTTTCGCCCCGGACGCGTCGGGCGCCGCTCGGGGAAGGCATGAGAGTCTCGGCCCATTTCCTCAAGGGATAGCCGCTTGCTCCTGGGCGAAGGTCACTAGGCTGGCGCTACCGACAGCAACCGTCACGCTGCTCGGAATCTTCACCAGTCTCCACTGCACCTTCCAAGGCAGCGTGCCGTTCGCGGCGATCTGCGTGTAGGGGCCCTGGACTTCGAACTCCACCCAGCTCGTGCCCGGGTAAAGGCAGATCTCGCCCTCGCCGTTCGGCACTTGTGCGCTGACCGGCTGATCGGCGAACCGCTTCAAGAACAGGTTGCCGCCAAAGACATACGCTTCCCAGCCGTTCGCGCCATCGGCAACCAGCTTCGCGCCGTCGGGACTGGTCGCGGTTTTCGCGGCGTCGTCGAACCAAACCATTCCGCCGGACTGGGTCACCGTGAGCGGGCCCGCCTTCAGCGACGCCGCAGTGCCAAGCGGGAAGAAAGCGATCCCGCCGCGCGGAACCCGGCTCACCTCCCAGGGGGCAGCCTTTTGGGCTTTATTGGCGTTGATCGTGTAATTGATGGTGATCCAGCCGGACGCCGAATCTAGCGCGTAATCCTTGGCCATCGCGACGCCGAGCGTCGTGTCGGCGGTACCGGTGAGCAGCAAGTGCGCCCCCGAAATCGCGGCGTTGTATGGACTGTTATCGATAGCGGCAGGTGGCGGCCATTCGGGCACCCAAGTGCCCGTGCGTGGACTCGTCCAGAACACCGAACCCCACGTGGTCGGATCGGTTGCGGTAGTGACGATCATGTCTGCTCCCGCAAGCGAGAGCTTCGAGACGCGCCCGCCGGTCTTCGCGTCGATCTCGAGAATCGCGTCACCGGAGCTGAAGCGGTAGTGGTCGGTCCCCGAGAGCACGGGCAGCACCGGCCCTGCAGCAGCGCCGCCCACGCCCGCGGAGCCCGCCGCGCCGCCCAGGCCGTTCGTCCCAGCAGAACCGGCGCCGCCCGCGCCCGCGCCCGCGCCCGCGCTACCGGCACTGCTCGTAGCGCCGCCCGCTCCCGAGCCAGTACCGCCACTGCCTGCCACCGCGGCGGCCCCACTGTTGCCAGCGCTGGGCGCACCACCGGGGCTCGGCCCTGCGCCACCTGCACCCGCTCCGCCGCTCGGTCCATTGCCAGCCGCGTTACCGGCATTCGACGGGCTTTGGCTGCCGCATGCAAAGCATGCCATGCAAGCCAAAGTCACAGTCGCACTCCCGAGGAGTCGTTGTCTTTGTTGTAATTTACGAGCAGAAGTCATGGTGCGTCCCAAGGTGCGCAGATGGTACGCATATGCTAGCGCAAAGGGAAACACCTGCCGCGCGTCGCACGCCGGCGTCGCACCGTGTCAATCGACACCGACGGCCGTCTTTGGCCGCATGGTCAGAATGGTGCAGTGGAGAAAGACGAAGCGCTGCGTACTCCAATCGATCGAAGGACGATCAGCCCAACGTCGGGCCACGCAGGTTCAAGCTGAAGCGCTTGCAAGCGGGAACAGAATACAAGCCTCCGTGCCCCCTCCTTCGACCTCGTGAAACTCCAGCCGGCCCAGGTGCTTTCGCACGATCGAGTAGGTGATTGAAAGACCGAGACCGGTGCCCTGCCCGACCGGCTTGGTCGTGAAGAACGGATCGAGGATCTTGTGCCGGACTGCTTCGGGAATGCCGGTGCCGGTGTCAGCGACGCTGATCCGATAGAGCTCGCCCTGCATGCCGGCCGAAATCGTGATCTTGCCGCGCTCCGTGATCGCGTCGATTGCGTTCGCGACCAGATTCATGATCGCTTGTGTCAAAAGCCCCGGATAACACTCGACGGAATCAGGCTCGCCATAACGAGTCTCGACCTCGATCCGGTCCTTGAAACGATGCCCCAAGATAGTCAGCAGAGACTCGATGCACTCGCGGATGCTGACGACCTTGCGCTCTCCCTCGTCGAGCCGCGAGAAAGTTCGCAACTTGAGCACCAGATCGCGCATGCGCTGCAAGCCGATGTCCATCTCAGCCAGCCGGTCCAACGCACGCTGCCACACGGCGATGAGGTCGGGGGTGAGCGAGCCGCGCATGGGCCCGTCCACCTTGACGGCGCTGCGGCGCACGGTCCCGAGGTGGCTGATCACGAACGCCAAGGGGTTGTTGATCTCGTGCGCGACGCCTGCCACCAACTCACCGAGCGAGGCGAGCTTCGCGGATTGGACGAGCTGTGATTGCGCGGTCTGCAGATCGCGATACGCGAGCGTGAGCTCTTCGTTCTTCTGCTCGAGCTCTTCCACGAGCTTGGCCCGCGTCTCCGCGAGCTCACGCGCGGCACGCGCCTCGCTGGCCTCGATCTGAGAGCGGAGCAGCTTTTCTCGCACGCTGCGGTGCTCGTCCTCGAATTGCTTGCGACGCAGTTGAGCTCGCACCCGCGCTTTCAGCACTTCCAACTCGCTCGACTTTGAAATGAAGTCGTCCGCGCCACTGGCCAGCGCTTCGATCATGGCCTTTCGATTCTCGGCAGCGGTCAGCATGATCAGCGGAATGTCGCGGTGCAAAGGCGACGCCTTGATCCGCCGACACGTCTCGATGCCGTCGATACCCGGCATCACCAAGTCCAGCAAGATGCAGTCGAACGGTTGGGTCGCGAGCATCTCGATGCCTTCTTCACCCGAGCGAGCCGGCACGACGTCGTAGCCTTCGCCTCGCAACACCGCGAGCAGCTCATGGAGGTAAGTCGCGCTGTCATCGACAGCCAAGACTCTCTTCGGTCCAAGCAGGCTGGCTGCCAGCACCGGGTCGAGCGAAGTGGCACGCAGCACTGCGGAAATGCGTGCCAGGACGAGCTCGAGATCCTCCTTGCGCACGAATGCGTCGGCGCCAGCCTCGAGCGCGCGCAGCTCGGCGCCGCGATCTTCCGAAGCGGTGAGCAGCACGCACGGGGTGGCTCGCAGCGCGGCATCCAAGCGGATGCGGCGAATCACGGTACCGCCATCGATGCCGGGCATCACGCTGTCTACGAGGATCGCCGTGGGTCGAATGCTATCGGCAATTCTCAGCCCTTCTTCGCCGTCGGCGGCCGTCACCACCGCGTAGTTGGCGACCTCCAGCGCGGCCCCGAGCTCCGCGCGAAACGTCGGACTGTCGTCGATGATCAGAATCGTCTGCCGTGCCGGCGCGTCGATCGGTTGTCGCCCGCGAAGCAATTCCCTCACCCGCGCGATCACGTAGCTCGTGTCGTAGGGCTTACCGACGTAGTCATCGGCGCCCACGCTGATGCCGCGAATCCGATCGCGAACGTCGGCTTCGCTCGAGAGCAAGAGGACGAACGGAGTCTCGACGGACTGCGCGGCTCGAATCTCGCGCAGCAGCTCGATGCCGTCTTCGTCAGGCAAGATGACGTCGAGAATCACCGCTGACACCGATTGCGCGGCCAGGATCTTGCGCGCTTCTGCGACGGTACTGGCGAGCAACGTCGAAAATCCAGCGGCCTCGAACGCCTCGGACAGATCCATGCGCACGGTCAGGCTGTCGTCGACGACCAAGACCGACGCGGACACAGCTACTTGCCTCCCTTGGCGGCGACGCGCGTCAACGCAGCGCCAATCTCCGAAAGCGGCAAAATTCTCTGTGCCGCTCCCAGAAGCGCCGCTTCGCGGGGCATGCCATAGATGACCGAGCTCGCTTCGTCTTGCGCAATCGTGTGAGCGCCAGCGCGGCGTAGCGCGAGTAAGCCGTCTGCCCCGTCTCTTCCCATACCCGTGAGCAGACAGGCGACGACGTCACGCGCGCAATCCTTGGCCAAGGTTTCGAACATCACGTCTACCGACGGGCGACACGAGTGCCGCTCGGGGGCCGACGAAAGCCAGAGCTTGCCCGCCGTTACCGCAAGGTGCCGACCCGGCGGCGCCATCATCACGCGCCCTCGACTTTCGGCGAGGGTCTCGCCACCGCGCGCATACTTCACGGGGTGGGAGGTCTGATTCGCCAGCCAATCCGCGAACGCGGAGCTGAACGGCTCATCGATGTGCAATACGACCAGCATCGTCGCATCGATTCCGATCGGCACTCCTCGCAGCACGTCGACGAGCGCGCCGGGGCCGCCCGTCGAAGCTCCCAAGGCAATCACCGAATAGCCTTGATCGGTGCCCCGCACCGGCGGCAAAGGCAGATCCAGGCGCGGTGGCGCGGCGCGGCCGACACTGCCCAAGCGCGCGCGGATGTGGGTAATCACACGAATCCGCGAAACGAGCTTGATCGCAGCCAAGAATTTACGTTCCCATACGCCGTCGACCTCTTCGGCCCGCGGCTTCTCCAGCACGTCCACCGCCCCTGCGGCCAGGGCATCGTAGGTCTTGAATAGGTCGCCCCGATTGGTCGACGACGACACGATCAGGATCGGCGTCGGGAAATGACCCATGATGTGTTCGGTGGCCGAGACGCCATCCATGATCGGCAAATTCATGTCCAAGGTGATCACGTCGGGGCGCAGCGACTGGCACAGCTCGATTGCGTGCTGCCCGTTCTCGCCTTCGGCGACGACCTCGAGTTCGGGATCGGATGCGATCACCTCGACCAAGCGCCGTCGCACCGTCAGCGAGTCTTCGACGACCAGGACGCGAATTTTCGGCATGCCTAGTTGACCAACTTTCGGATCCGCTCGAGCAGTTCAGTTTGGTTGAACTCTCGCTTTTCGATGTGCGCGAGCGCCCCCACTGCGCGACCGCGCTCCAAATCTTCAGCCGAGGCCCGTGACGTGACCAGGATCGCCGGGACCTGGCGCAGCTCCGGATCCGCGCGGGTTCGCTCGATGAAGGTGAACCCGTCCATCCCGGGCATCTCCACATCGACCAAAAACAGCGCGTACTTTCGCAGTCTGGCCTTGTCCATGCCCTCTTCACCGGAGACGGCGAGATCGACCTCGTAGCCGGCGGATTCGAGGATACTCTGTTCGAGCATGCGTGTCGTGAGCGAATCGTCAATCACCAGGATCGGGGCTCGCTGCTTGGCTTGAACTCGCGGGGCGGCAGCGCTGTGGCGAGCGGCTCGCAGCAACCCTTCTGGGCTGAGCACGAGCCTTGGGTTGCCGTCGGCATCGAACGACGCACCCGACACGATCGGGGACATCAAAGCGAGTTCGGGTACGCCCCGCACCACGATGCTCTCGATGCCGAGCAAGCGCTCCACGCCCAAGGCTAGCGTGGCCCCATCCGCCGCAATCATCACCGCCGTGCGATTGGCACCTCTGAGCCCCTCCGGGATATCCGGGGCCAATAGCCGATCCAAGCCAACGTATTGGGTGACCTTACCGTCGAGGACGACCGTCGCTTCCTCGGCGGTGCGTGTGATTTCGTCGGCCAGTTGGCGCGAAGTCCCACGCACCGCAAAGAGCGGCAGGGCCACGACTCGACCGGTCACTTCTACCAACAACGCCGACAGCGCAGACAAGGAAACGGGCACCGCGAGCTCGAGCACGGTCCCGCTCGGCGCGCTGCTCTTCATCGCCACCGTCCCGCCGACGTTTTCGGCCACCTCACGAATCAGATCGAGGCCGATGCCGCGCCCCGAAACAGCGCTCACGTTGGCCGATGTGCTGATGCCACCTCGCAAGAGCAACTGCGCGAGCCCTTCACTACCCAGGCCAGCTAGTGCACCCGGATTGATACCGCGCCGTTCGGCGCTGCGACGCACCGCCTCTTGATCGAGCCCGCGACCGTCATCGCGACAAGAAAAGATCACCTGCTCGTCACGGCGAAAGACCTCGATTGTGACCACACCTTCCGCGGATTTGCGCGCGGACGCGCGCTCGGCCGGGCTCTCGATGCCGTGCGCGACTGCGTTGCGCACGGCTTGCAGTAGCGCACGCTGAACCTGCGCCAAAAGCTCGGCTTCGAGCCTTACGTCGCCGCCCGTAGCCTCGAATCGCACACGCTTGCCGAGACCGAGGGCCGCGTCGCGCGTCGTCCGTTCCAATGCCCCCCACAGGTTTGCAGCGGGAACGAGCCGCAGCCGCTCCGCGACATCACGCACCTGCCCGAGCTCGCGTGACGCTTGCTCGACGTTGGTGGAAACTTGACGCTCGGCCGCGACGAGCACCGTTTCCAACTCGTCGGCCACGGAACGAAGGCGCGCGAGCTCGGCTTCCGTCAACGACTGACGGCGCCGCGTGGCCAGCTGGTCACGCAGTAGCTCGGCCAAGCTGCGTGCATGCTCGAGACGAGCGCGGGTTTCGCGTACACCGCCGAGTCGAACGTTGAGCTCACCGATCCCGTCCATCAGAACATCCAGCTCTTCGCTGTTCGCCTTGGCAGCCCAAAACGGCTCGTCCGAACCTGCGGCAGCAGGGCTCGCGGCGGGCAGCGGATTGGCCGAAGGCTCGGAAAGCGCCCGGAGCTGCGCCCGCATCGCGTCGACATGCTGCAACGAGGCCGCAACGACGCGCGAATCGACCGCTTGGCCGCTGTCCCGAATGGGAACGATCAAATCCTCGACCGAATGCGAGAGATCCGCGATTCCCTTTTGCTTGACCACCCGCGCGGCGCCCTTGAGGGTGTGCGCGAGCCGCAAGAGCTTGGCCACGATCTCGGCAGAGGGCGCACCTCTCTCCAACTCGAGCAGGCCCTTTTGCAGCCCCTCCAGGATCTCCGCGGCCTCGACGCGGAAGTACCTGTACGGATCCGCCATCGTTCAATCGCTCGAGCTGGAACGCGCAGCCGATTCAATCTGCGGCTGTACGAGACGCAACAATTCTCGCGACAGGTGAGACAATTCAGCGGCGGTACGCAATGTTTGCCCGGTGCTGACTTCGGTCTCTTTGGTCGCTTGCGAGACGTTGGTAATGGCCACGTTGACTTGCTCGACGGCAGTGGCCTGTTGCTTCGTAGAAAGCTCGATCTCCTTGGCGGCCTCGGTCGTGGTCGACACTTGACTGCTGATCTGACCGAAGGCGGCTGCCACGCGTCCGAATTGCTCGGCGCCGGCTTCGACGGCCTTCGACCCCGTTTCGGTCGTCATCACCGTCGTGTTGACCGCGCTGCGAACGTCGTCGATCAAGCCGCGGATCTCCTTGGTCGAACCGCCCACACGATCGGCCAGCTTTCGAATCTCGTCCGCCACGACCCCAAACCGGCGCCCTGCCTCACCGGCGCCCGCGGCTTCGATGGTTGCGTTGATGGCGAGGATATTGGTCTGCTCGGCGAGCTCCGACACGATCTCGAGCACGGAGCCAATCTGTTGCGATTTCTTACCCAGATCGAGCATATGGTGCACGATCACGTCCACCTGACGGCGAATGCCGTTGATCGAGTCACGCCCCTTCTCGACCGTGAGATCCCCGGTCTTGGCTGCGCTCGCCGTCTGATCGGCGATCTCCGAAACGCGCCGCGCGCTCTCCGCAATCTGCCGCGAGGTCGCGAGCAACTCGCTGATCGTCGTCGAGATCTCGCTCATGGCCGAGGCCTGCTCTTTCGCGCCCGTGGCTTGCTGGTTGGCGGCCGACTGGAGTTCCGCAGACGACGTTTGAATGTGATGAACGGCAGCGCCGATCTGCGACGCAAGCGAGCGAGAGATCAACGTTCCTGCGCCGGCAACCAACGCGATTCCGAGCAAACTACCCCACAAGATCACGGCCTTGGTGTTCTCCGCGCTCTGCTCGGCGTCGGCGTTGCGACGCTTGAGCAAAGCGGATTCTTCGCCGTCCATTTGCGCGACCATGTTGCGGATCTGCTCCATCAACACCCTCCCCTCACCCGCAGCGATGAGCTTCACGCTTGGTTCCAGCCCTTGCGTTCGGCGCAGGTCGATCGCTGTCTTGAGCAAGCCTAGCTTACCGTCAATCAGCGGCTGAAGCGCGGTCAGGCGTCGTTGCTGCGCGTCGTTGTCGGCGGTCAGCCGACGCAGCTCCGAAGCGACGCCAGCAATCTCCGGCAGGGCAGCGCGATATGTATCGAGAAACGCCTCGTCCGCGGTGATCACGAAGCCGCGTTGACTCGTCTCCGCATCTTTGATGAAAGACATCAGATCGGCGAACTTCGTGCGCACCTCGTGGGTGTGCGCAACCCAATGCTCATTTTCGATCAGGTGCTCGGTGCTTCGATAGCCCGAGATGCCGATCAAAAGCAGCGTCAGCACCGCGATCGCAAATCCGAGCGCCAGCTTTCGTCCGAAGGTCCAATTGATTCCCATCCCTCACCGTTCCTGCGATGGCCCGAAGGCTTTGATTCGTCGTGCAATGGCCTCGACCAGCGAGGGCAGATGAAGCAGCGGCAGCGTGAGCCCAGCGTGTTGAACCGCGCCCCCGACCGCAGCCATGCCCGCGCTCGCCTCCGGCGCGGATATGCTCTCGAGCGGGACGCGCAGATGGGAGTCGAAGTCCGCAAATGCGAAGCAAATCGGCGACGAACCTTGGGCGATCACCAGCCAACGCGCAGCCAGCCCCGTGCCATAGCCGAGCAGCTGCGCGAGATCGTAAACAGGTGTGAGCACACTGCGAAAACCGCACACGCCGAGCAACTCGGGAAGCAAGCTCGGCGCGCTGACCAGCTTTCTATCTGCGTGCAAGCTCTGGACCTCGGAGAGCCGTATCGCGTACGGATCCCCCGCCACCCGAATCGCCAGGAAATCGGTCTGCTCCGGCTGCGGGCCGCCCGCGGACTGAGCAAAAGACCGATCGAAGTCCTGTCGCAGCGCAGAAAGCTTGTGGGCGATATCGGTCGAAGTCGTCACGCTTGACCTCCCAAGCGGCTCAATTCGGACTGACACAGGCTGATCAACCCCTCCCGACTGAAGCCGCCTCCAAACAACAGCAAGCGCGAAGCGTCCTCGCGTTGCAGCAGCAGCACGGCCTGTGTCAACTCACGGAGCGCCGTACTGCGATCCCCCGTTCGCCGAGCGATCAACCCCCAGTGCAAATGCGGCATGGCGAAGGAAGGGTCGAGATAGGCAGCGATTTGGCTAAATTCTATAGCCGCACGGCTATCGGCTCGGCGCTCACGACACAGCGAGCGCAAGTAGTGCGCCCCTGCGTTGAGCCCATCGATTGCGAGCAGCTCGGCGCAAGCAGACTCTGCTTCCTCCAACCGACCGCAATGAGTGAGCAGCGCTGCTCGCAGCAACACGGCTTCGATATCCGTGGCAGAGGTGGAGCTTGGCAGTGCCGCCAACGCTTCGGCGAACCGCTCTTGCGACAGGAGCTCGAGCGCGCGCCCGAGTTCGAGACGGGGACTCACTTGCGGAACGTCCACCGCCGGTTCTACCGGCTCCGCATTCTTCGCGGTCAGCGCCAGGATGCGGTCCGACGAGCGCTGCACTGTCTCCAGCCAGGTGCTGGCCCAGTCGAGCGCGAGTGCTGCGCGTGGCGGATGGCCAGGGAACTCGAGCGATTCGACGACCTGCGATGCCACCCCCGAGACCGGCTTTCGTTGATAGTAGAAGGTCGAGTGCGTATGCCGGAGCTCGAAGCTCAGCGAGAGGCCGCGCAAATTCTCGGCGTGCCCCAAGAACAGATATCCGCCCGGCGCAAGTGCGCGCGCAAAGCGATTCACCACGCGCTGCGCGTTTTCGAGCGTAAAATACATGAGCACGTTGCGACAGAAGATCACATCGTAGCTCTCGGGTGCCCACGAGTCGTCGGCGACGAGGTTCTCCTCGTCGAACTGCACGGACTCACGAATCTCCTTGGACAAGATGTACTCGCGGCCGACCACGGTGAAGTACCTTTTTTGAGTCGCCTCCGGCGTCTCGCGCAGCGCCCAGTTGGAGTACTTTGCCGCGCGCGCGCGCTCGATCACTCGCGGGTTGATGTCGACACCTCGAATCGTGACTTCGAACGGCGGATGACAATCCAGAACGCGCTCGCGCGTGAGGATCGATAGTGTGTAGGCCTCCTCGCCAGACGAGCAACCAGCCGACAGCAAGCGGAGCTGCCGGTACGAAGACCGGGCTTCGATGCGCGCGGGCAAGGCAACCTCCGAGAAGGCGCGGAACTGGTCGCTGTGACGAAAAAAATAGGTCTCGCCGATCGTCAACTCCTGCGCGATCTCGCGCAGCTCCGGCTGAATATCCGGATGCTGTTCGAGGCGCGCCAGATACCGTGCGGCGAGCTCGCCCTGTGCCTGCAAACGTCGCTCCAAGACGCCGGCCAGGAATTCGAGCTTGCCGTCGTCGAACCAAAGCCCCATTCGCAGCGCAACTGCCGCACGGAACCTGTCGACTTCGACGGAGGCCGCGACAATCATGCGGGGGCGCCTTCCAGGCTCGCCCAGCCGGGCTCAGGAAGCACCTTGGAGGTCTCGAGCACCAGCAACAGGCGCGCATCGAGCGAGCCGATGGCGGTGATGACCTCCGAGCTCGCGCCAGCCAGGAGCGGAGGAAGCTCGCTGACCATCGCGGACTCTAGGGACCTCACACCAATCACTGCGCCGACAGAGAGCGCCGCGTTGCGTTCTCCCACTCTCACCAGCACCAGACGAGCGCGCGGCTCTGTCGTCCCGTTACCGAGCAGCCGCGCCAAATCCACGACCGGAACGGGGCCACCCCGGATGATCGCGATGCCGTCGATGAACGGGGCGGTTCCGGCCAGCGCCTCCACAGGCAACGGGCGCATGGTCTCGGACACGTGCTGCAAAGGCAGCCCGCAGACCAGCGACCCCACCTGGCAAAGCAGGACTGCTTGCCGTTGGCCGGAACTCCCACCCTCGACGCTCGGGCTAGTCTTCGCCGACACGCGAGGCCTTCTGAGTGCCGAGCAACGCCTCTTCTACCTTTTCGAACAGCTGCTGACGCGAAAAGGGCTTTGCCAATAGGGTGCTGCCGTTGGTCAGCGCTCGCTGGGTGCCTTTGACGAGCGGACCGCCGCCGGTCATGAGCAGAACGCGAACGTCTTTTCCAAGCGCCGAAAGCTCGTTCTCCAGCCCTGCCCCCACCAGGCCGATGTCGGTCAACACCAAGTCGACCTCGCTACTTTCGGCCAACAGCTTCGCGGCGTCGACGAGATTCGAAGCCTCACGAACCAGGTGGCCCTTGGAACGCAGCATGCGCGCGGTGATTTGACGAACGGCGTCGTCGCCATCGATGAGCAGAACGTTTCCGATCACCCTGCCGCCCGATTCCGGCGGTACGCTCGCAAGACTGCGTCCGCTGACTTCCGCGCGCGGCAGCAGGACGCGAAACTCCGTGCCTTGCCCGGGCGCGCTGTCTACTTGGATGTGCCCGCCGCTCTGACGCACGATCCCGTACACGGTGGAGAGCCCGAGACCCGTGCCCTTGCCGGCTTCCTTCGTGGTGAAAAATGGCTCGAAAAGACGGAGCCGCGTTTCCTCCGACATGCCGGTGCCGGTATCGACCACGGTCAAGCTCACGAAGCGTCCCGGCTTGACTCCGAACTCAGCTGCCGTAGCTTCGCTCAGCACTTCCTGATCGGTCTCGAGCCGAAGGACCCCGCCATCGGGCATTGCGTCCCGGGCATTGATGACGAGGTTCAACACCACCTGTTCGAGCTGACTTTGGTCGGCGTGTACCTGCCACAAGTCGGTCGCCAGCACGGCCGTCAATTCGATCTCGGCGCCGATCAAGCGCCGAAGCACACTATTCATGTTGGAAACGATATCGTTCAGCTGAAGCAGCTTCGGTTGAATGACCTGCCGCCGGCTGAAGGCCAACAGCTGCTGCGTCAGCAGGGTCGCGTTTCGCGCGGCCGCCAGCACCTCCACGACGTTGGAGCGCCGAGCCTCCTCGGACTCGAAGTCCTCCAAAGCCAGTTCACTGCAACCGACGATTACCGTCAGCAAATTGTTGAAGTCGTGCGCCACGCCACCGGCGAGCTGACCGATGGCTTCCATTTTCTGCGATTGCGCGAGTTGCTGCTCGAGATTTCGTTGCTGAGTGACGTCTCGCAGAAGCGCGATCACGCCGATCACTTCGGCGGAAGGATCTCTGAGCGGTGTCGCCGTGATGGCGACGATCGCCCCTGGGACCGCCGAATTCTTCACGCGCAGCTCGAGCTGAACTAGCGGTTCACCGTTGATCGCGCGCTGAAGCGGATTCATTTCGAGAGGCAAGAGCGCGCTGCCGTCCCCCAGGTACAAACCGTACGCTTCGGGCCAGTCCGCGACCGGCACGTTTCTCAGGGGAATGCCCAGTACGCGACCGGCCTCCTTGTTGATCAGCAACGTCCGACCGTCGCGGCCAATGACGACGACGCCATCCCCCATGCCATCCAAGATGGAATTCAGGATCCGCGTCTGTTGCTGGAGCAGCGCCTCGCTCTCGCGTAGCGCTTCAGACGTCTTCACGCGCTCGGTAACATCCCTCGTGATGCCGACGAGACCGAGCGCTTGACCGGACCGACCTTTGATCGGCGCCTTCGTCTCCGACGTGAAGTAGGTCTTGCCGGCAGTGTCATGGCGCCGAACCACGTCCAGCATCGGCTCCCGCTGTTGCAGAATACGTCGCTCCTCTTCCTCACCGGAATCAGTCTCTTCGCCGACGAACTCCGAGAGGCGTCGGCCGACGAGCGCGCGTGGGTCCGAACCCCCTACCCCGCGAACGAAAGACGAATTGGCGCGCAGGAACCGAAGGTCGGAGTCCTTGAAGTAGATCCCGTCAGGACTGTTGTCCATCAAGTCTCGCAACAAGCGGCGCTCGTATTCCAGCTCCTGTGCCAACCGAAAATGCGACGCCGCGGTTTGCACCTTACGCAGTAGATCGTCTTCATCCCACGGTTTGGTGACGTAGGCGTAAACCTTGCCCTCGTTGACCGCGCGCAACACGGCTGGCAAGTCTGCAAATCCGGAGACCATGATGCGCTGCGCGAGGCTATCCTCCCCCATTTTGCGCAAGAATTCGTCGCCGTTCATGCTGGGCATGCGCTGGTCCGTAATGACGACGGCAATGTCTCGGTTTTGCTCGACGAGGCTGAGCGCTCGCTCGGGGCTCTCGCTCTTCAAGATCGCATAGTCGTCGCCCAGCAGGTCCTCGAGCGCCGTGAGGATCTGCGGCTCGTCGTCGACCAGAAGCACTCGTTCTTTCGCCACTTGCACGCTAGTTTCCCTGGTTCAAAGCAAATTCAGCGCGCGACCATTCTGCAACACACAGACCCCCGGCCCTGAATTCGAGGCGAGTGCGTCCGGCAGAATCCGGCCAAATTGCATCATAGGTAGTTTGGTCCTTCGCATTCTGACCTTCCGCCGCGCGAAACTTGCAAAGTCGAGTCTCGAGCGATCAGCAACCTATACATCGAAAAGGCAGGTCCTCAGCAAGCGAGTTAACTCAACCGGAATGTGACAGAACGTGACGGCGAGACTAGCAACGGCGGTTTTCGCCACCCCGACTTCACTCGAGTGTTAGCTGATTTGTATTCTGTGTGTCCGAATGCCGTCGGGCGGCGTGCGCGAGCGCCGAGCGCCGCGCTCCGCATCGCTTCACGCCGCACCCCGAGTAGTAAGATCCCTTCCCTCGACCCCCAGAAACGGGCCAGGGCGACCGAAAAGAAACCCTTGCAGAAGGTCACAGCCAGCGGCGACCAGAACCGCGCGTTCCTCTTCGCGCTCCACGCCTTCGGCAACGATGGCCTTATCCATGGCATGGCACACCTCAATCAGCGACCGCACGATTTTTTGCTTGGTCGGATCGCGGTGAATGTCGCGAACCAGCGAGATGTCGAGTTTCACGAACTCCGGCTCGAGTTGGGATAAGTTCGCAAGGCCCGCCTGACCCGCGCCCAGATCATCGATCGCGATCCGAAACCCGAGGTCGCGTAAGCGCCTGACCCGTACCGCCACGTCCTTGACGTCATCGATTGGTTCGCGATCGGAGAGCTCGAGGACGACCCTGCTCGCTATTCGAGACAGGGGCGCGCTCGGTAGGTATAGGAGCGGATCCAACAGGTCTTCTGCGTGAAGGTTCACGAAGATCGCCGAAGTATCATCGGCGCTTGCATTGACTTCGGCTGCGACCAGGTCGCGCACCGCGCGACCGACATCTGGAATTCTGCGCAAGAGCTGGGCCGCTTTGAGCACGGCACCGGGATGCGGGAGCATCGCTTCCTCGCTGCGCAAGAACGCTTCATGAGCAAATACCGCGCCGTCCGCGCGCACGATCGGCTGATACGCCATCCACAGCGAGCGTAACGCGCGATCCAGCTTGGCCTCGATGCCCGCTCGATCACCGACGTAGAAAGAACCGCTGCCATACTCGTTCGCGCACTGTCGCTTCAGACGCGCGATCCGACCGAAGCTGACTGCGCGCGCTACTATCGCTCGCAGCTTCTCGATCGAAACCGGTTTGATCAGGTACTGCAAAGCCCCATACTCGACCGCCATCGCAGCCCCGCTGAGATTCGGCTGGCCTGTCATCAGCACGACCGGCAGGTCGAGATCATACTCACGAACCGCACGCAGGAGCTTCAAGCCACTGACGCCCGGCATCTGAATATCGCTCACCACCACATCGAAGCGCTCCACGCCGAGCAAGGAAAGCGCGCCCGCGCCCGTGCTGACGCTAGTCACGCGAATCGTTGCGGACGCAAGCGCCCTTTCCAGCATGCTCAAGATCTTCGGATCATCGTCCACCAAAAGGACGCTTGCTACGTTGTCGGCAAGCACTTGCATATCGTTCCCCGAACGCCAGATTTGACGAAACACGTGCGCAAGCGCCACCAACGCGCGAGCACTCGGCTTCACTATGAACTCATATCGAGGGGCAGGCGACTGTGTCCAAAATGCCGAGCGTTCTTCCAGCCTGTAGACGGGCAATGAGCGCCGTTCTGGCAGATCGCGCTCGAGGCGTCCGCTCGTGCGTCATTGATTTGTCGCTCCGTGCTCTCCAGTCCAGGAGAACGCTCGTCTTGGTAACAAACTGTAAGAATCAGCACGGACCGACTCCCAGCATCCGTTAACCACAATGTCGTACCCGAGCGCGACGCTGCGCATGACGAGAACCGACGCTCGACTTTCAGAGTCGATGTGACTCAAACTACCCACGTGGGTTACTACTTGGACGAGCGCCTAACGCAAACCGAGATTCGCTAAAGTGGCTGCGCATCGACCGCGAATGCACCGCGCTCGGCAGCTGTCGAGGTCGCTGTGGTGCGCTGCACTATTGCTGGCATTGCCGAGCCTGGCTCGAGCGGAGGACAGCATCGGCCCGCTGCCGATCGAGGTTCACGCGTTCGTGAGCCAGGGCTTCATCAAGACCACCAGCAATAACTACTTGGCCGAAGACTCGATGCACGGCAGTTTCGAGTTCAGCGAAGTCGGCATCAACTTCAGCAAGCAGCTCACCGACCGCATGCGCGTGGGCATGCAACTCTTCACCCACGACCTAGGCCCCCTCGGCAACTACCGCACGCGGTTCGACTGGTTCTATTTGGACTATCGTTTCTGGGACTGGTTCGGTCTACGCGCCGGTCGCACCAAGTTGCCCTTCGGCTTGTACAACGAGAGCAGTGATATCGATGCGGCGCGCGTGCCCGTCCTATTGCCGCAATCGCTGTATCCGGTGTCGTTTCGGGACTTCCTGCTCGCGCAAACCGGCGGCGAGGCGTACGGCATCGTGCCCTTGGGCTCCGCGGGGAGCCTCGAGTATCGGCTATACGGCGGCACTGTCTTCTACGACACGGCGGATGCCAGCTCCACGTTGAGCAACGTACGCGTTCCTTACATCTTGGGAGCCCGATTGATGTGGCAGGCCCCTCTCGAAGGCCTGCAGCTGGGCGCTAGCGCTCAGAAGCTACGCATAGACGCGGAGGCAAGCATCCCCGAAGCGCAGGTGGCTCAGCTACAAATGGCCGGGCAACTCCCGAACGACTACAGCAATCCCGTCAAGCTGAAGCTTCCGGCGCTGCTGGCCGTTGCATCAATCGAGTATAGCGCCCACGATCTGCTGCTCGCTTCGGAATACAGCCGTTGGCGCGTCTCGCTCGAGAGCCCAGTCGCGTTGTACTCCGTGCCAGAGACGGCGAGCGAGCGCTTCTATCTGATGGCGGCTTACCACGTGACCTCCTGGTTTACACCAGGCGTGTACTACTCGGTGCTGTTCGCAGACGTCGATGATCGAAAGGGCCAGTACCCGGGGCCCGTAGCCGGAACGCCGCCCGCCGGTCGCGCCGCTTATCAGCACGACCTCGCCCTCACTACTCGGTACGATCTGAACCCTTACTGGCTATTGAAGCTCGAGGGACACTACATGCACGGCACAGCAGGGCTGAGCTCCGCGCTCAATGACAATCGGCCTCTCTCGACTTTGACCGAAGATTGGGGCGTCTTCCTGGTCAAGACGACCGCTTACTTTTGAACCGGTCGCGTGACAAGGCGATGACCCAAAGTCGATCTCACTCCCTGTCTTGCAGCCCGCGGAACACGCGACGGGCGTTGCTTTGGTCACTGCTTGGCCTGTGCACACTTGGTGGCCGATCCGCTCTCGCACAGCCGATGCCCGGATTTCGAGTTCTCGTCCATCCAGAAAATCCTGCCACGAGCGTGAGCAAGGACTTCGTGACCGACGTGTTTCTGAAACGCTTGACACGCTGGCACGATGGCGAAACCGCACATCCCGTCGATCAACGCGCCGACTCCGTGGTCCGCAAATCGTTCTCGGAAAGCGTGCTGCGGCGTTCGGTGGCCGCGGTCAAACGCTACTGGCAGCAGCGTATTTTCTCTGGCCGTGATTTGCCACCGCCGGAGTTCGATAGCGACGATGCCGTCGTCGGATACGTGCTGAAGCACCGCGGAGCGATCGGCTACGTATCCGTCAGCGCCAAGCTCGATCGAACGAAAACCGTGTCGGTGCAATGATGGCCACACGAAGGGCCGTAGTTGGTTCGCTGCGTGCGCGGCTGCTTTTGATCGTCGGCACCGCCGCGACGGCACTATTGCTCACCTTGATCGGCAGCGCGTTGATGGGAGCGCAACAGACGCGCGACCTGCAGGACGTCGAACAGCGTCTCGTGCCGAAGCTCGAGCTCGGCCCCAAACTCCAAGCAGAGTTCGACCGCCTCCATCAAGCCATGCAAGATGCGGTTGCGGCGCAGGATGGGCCCGCCTTGGACGCCACGATCACCAATCGCAATCAAATCTTCGAGCTGCTCGCAGCAGCTCGTGGCGCACTCGATCCGAGCGATGCGGCGCTATTGCGCTGGACGATCCACGACTACTACGAGCTGGCCCAGGACGTCTCCCGACGCCTGATCGCCGGTGATACCGGCGAAGAGGTGGTCGAGCGAATGGCGCGCATGCAAGCGCAGCAGGCCAAGGTCGACACTCTGATCAAACAAACCACCGGCCTCAGCCGCAGCGAGCTGGCGGCCAGCTTCGGTTCGGTGGCAGCGGCCAGTCAACGGGCGGACCGGTTCCGACTGGCGATTGGTCTGGCAGGCTTGACGCTCGTGCTTGCCCTGTCGCTCTCGGTGACAAAGAGCGTATTTCGCGGGCTGTCCGTGCTGTCCGGCGGCTTGTCCCGTTTCGCCACCGGCGACTTCAGCCAGCAGCTACCGAGCGGGGGGCTGCTGGAGCTCGAGAACCTGGCACGCGAAGCGAATCAGATGGCCAGCAATCTGCGTCAGCTGGCCAAGGAGCGCGATCGCGCGGATTGGCTGAAGGAGAGCCAGGTCCTCTTGTCCAACGAGATGCGCGGGGGCTCCGAGCCGGCCGCGCTCGCCAACGGAGTGGTGCATTGTCTGGCACGCCGCACCGGCGCCATCGCTGCCGCCCTGTACTTGTTGGAAGACGGCGGCCTTTGGCTACGCGGCCGCTTCGGCATCGAGGACGGCACGGAGTTTACGCCCCTCGACCCGCTTCAGGGACAGACCCGCGGCGAGGGTCTGTTGATCGAGGCAATGCGCTCGAAGTCCCTCTTGGCCCTCGAAGAGATCCCCGAAAATTTCCTGAGGGTGCGGACGGGGCTGGGGGAAGCAGCGCCTCGCTCGATCCTATTTCTACCCTTGGCGCGAGCCGACGAGAGCATCGGAGTGCTCGAGGTCGCCCTATTCAAAGCCGACACGACCGACATCCGTGAGCTTCTGGAGTCCGTCCAAGAGATGTTGGTCATTGGCTTTCAAGCGGCCCGCTCGCGCGCAGCGCTGCGCGACGCATTGGAACGGAGCCAGCAACAGGCCGAACGCTTGGTGGCGCAAGAAGAGGAGCTCAGAGCCAACAACCAAGAGCTTCAGAGCCAACACGAAGAATTGCGTGTCGCCAATTCTGAACTGGAGACACAGCGCGGCATTTTGAGCCAGCAGAACTCGGAGCTGGAAGAGTCCCGGCTTCGCCTGCAGTCGAAGGCCGAGGAGCTCAGCAAGATGAGCACCTACAAGTCGCAGTTCCTCGCCAACATGTCGCACGAGCTGCGCACGCCGCTCAATAGCATGCTGTTGCTTTCGCACCTGCTCGGGCAAAACGAACTCGGCAATCTGAGTGAGAAGCAAGTCGAATACAGCAAGACCATCCATAGTGCCGGTGGCGACCTTCTGAACCTGATCAATCAAGTCCTCGATCTGGCCAAGATCGAAGCAGGCCGTGAGGACGTGAAGCTCGAGCCCGTGGAGTTGACGCGCTTCGCGGATCACGCGCGCCGCGTCTTCGAGCCCCTCGCCACCGAAAAGTCGCTCCGGCTCGAGATCTCCGTCGATTCCGCCTGCCCGGCCACGATCCTGACCGATCCTCAGCGGGTAGAACGAATCCTCACCAACCTACTCGGCAACGCAATCAAGTTCACCGATCGTGGCCAGGTGACGCTGCGTATCGGCTGGCCGTCACCGTCGGTCAAATTCGACCGACCGGGGCTGAATGCCCAATCGTGCCTCGCGCTGACCGTGTCCGACACGGGCATCGGCATTGCTGCGGACGCGCAGGAGAGGGTCTTCGCGCCGTTCGAGCAGCTCGAGTCGCATGCCAACCGCCGTTATTCCGGTACCGGCTTGGGCCTGGCGATCTCGCGAGAATCGATCACGTTGCTCGGCGGTGAGCTGCAGCTGGAGAGCGAGCCCGGATCGGGAAGCCACTTCACTTGCTACCTGCCCATCGCCAGCGCAAAAGCGTCCGACTCGCACGCGCCCAAGGCCAAGTACAAGAGCATCGTCCCGGACGACCGAGACCACCTCGACCCCGACTCGCCGCACCTATTGGTGATCGAAGACGATCCAGTGTTGGCAGAGCAACTGGTCGAGATCATCCGCGCACGTCGTCTAAAAGCACTGGTGGCGAACACCGGCGAGGAGGGCGTAATGCTGGCGAGCAAGTACCGGCCGCAAGGCATCGTTCTCGACGTCACACTTCCAGACGTCGACGGTTGGAATGTCATGGAGCGTCTGCGTGCGAACCCACGCACCCGCGAAATTCCGGTGCACTTCGTGTCTGGAGTGGAATCACCGGACCGCGGTCTTGCCCTGGGAGCGATCGGCTACTTGATGAAACCCGCAACGCACGCCGAACTCGCTCTCGCCGTGCGAGCCCTGGCGCCCGGCTCACATGGCGCAACACGGCGAGTCCTGGTAGTCGAGGACAGCGCAGCCGAGGGGGACTCCCTGTGTGAGCGGCTGCGTCAGGAGCAATTCGAGGCGCTGCGCGTGGGCAGCGCGCAGGCTGCCCTCGACGCGCTCGAAAGTACGGCGTTTGGCTGCATGATCTTGGATCTCGGCCTACCCGACATGGACGGACTGGCGGTGCTCGAAACCCTGCGCGCGCGCGGCCACGCCAATTCGCCACGGGTAATCGTCCACACCGGTCGTGCCCTAAACAAGCGCGAAACGAAGCAGCTCGAAGCTTACGCCGAAGCGGTCGTACTCAAAGAGGGCGATTCTGCAGGTAGGCTGATGGAGGAGATCCGCCTCTTCGTGAGCCACGTCAAAGACTCACTATCTCCGCGGGCGCGTTCGCAAATCCCTCCGCCGCCCACAATCATCGATCGGTCGCTACCCGGTGTAACGCTACTGCTCGCCGAAGACGACATGCGCACCGTGTACGCCCTCACCGCGTTGCTCACGAGCAAAGGCGCCACAGTGTTGGTCGCCGACACGGGACGCGAGGCATTGGAGCTACTCGCCCAAAATCCACGAGTCGACGCCGTGCTGATGGACATTATGATGCCCGAGATGGACGGTTACGAAGCAACCCGACGGTTGCGCGAGGATCCGCGCTTCCGAAGCTTGCCGGTAATCGCCCTCACCGCAAAGGCCATGAAGGGCGAGCGCGAGCGGTGCCTGGAAGCGGGCGCGAGCGACTATTTGACCAAGCCAATCGACAGCGAGAAATTGCTGCAAACCGTGCAGGCCTGGCTGCCTGGTGGAGGCGCGCATGTTGGCGAATAGCCTGGAAGATCTGGAGATTGACCTGCTCCTGCAGGCAATTCAGACGCGTTACGGCTATCACTTCGTGAACTACGCACAGGGCTCGATGCGACGCCGAGTGCGCGCTGCGCTCACGCGCTCGGGACTGTCTCACCTGGGTGAACTTCAACACCAGATCTTGCTCGATCCGAGCTTCTTTGCGTCGATCCTCGACGATCTCACGGTGCGAGTGAGCGAAGGCTTCAGGGATCCCGCATTCTTTCAGGCGTTTCGCGAGCGCGTCGTGCCCATCCTGCGTACCTATCCATCGCTCAAGGTTTGGCACGCCGGCTGTGCTTCTGGCGAGGAGGTCTATGCGACCGCGATTCTACTCGCCGAGGAGAACCTGTACGAGCGTGCCCAGATCTACGCTACGGACATGAGCCCTAAGGCGCTCGAGATGGCTCGCGAGGGCGTGTACCCCGAAGAGCGTCGCCACGAGTTCGAGCGCAACTATCTCGAGAGCGGCGGGAAAGACCGGCTGGGCAGCTATTTCTCGCAAGCCTACGGCCGTATCGTCGTGCGCGAAGCGTTGCGCCGAAACGTCGTCTTCTTCCAACACGACCTCGCCTCCGATCAAGCACTCGGCGAGATGCACGTGGTGTTTTGTCGGAATGTCCTGATCTACTTCGGGACCGAACTGCGAGAGCGCGCACTCGCGACCTTCGCAGGGTGCCTCCAACGGTCCGGCTTCCTTTGCCTGGGCATGAACGAAGCGCTCTCCCCCGACGCCCGCGGCCGCTTCGCGGAGTTTGCCGAAAAAGAACGAATCTTCCGGAGGCGGTCGGGATGAAATTCGGCAATGCCATCGACCAAACGACGGATCGAGTTCGCCCCGCGGTGTTGGCCGTGGACGACGTGGAAGCCAATTTGGTGGCCCTGCAGGCCTCGCTGGAGGACATGGACTGTGACGTGGTGTTCGCGCGTTCCGGCAACGACGCTCTGCGCCACTTGCTGCGCCGCGAGTTTGCGGTGGTCCTGCTGGACGTGCAGATGCCAGAGATGGACGGTTACGAGGTCGCTCATCACGCCCGGCGCCATCCGTCGACGCGCGACGTGCCAATCATTTTCTTGACCGCCGCCAACAACAGCGAGGGCATGGTGCTTCGCGGGTACGGCTCGGGCGCCGTCGATTTTCTGTTCAAACCGCTGAACGCATCGGTGTTGCGCAGCAAGGTGCGTGTGTTCTTGGAGCTGCACGCGGCACACCAAAAGGTGGAGTCTGCGAAGACGGCTCTCGAGCGGAGCAACATCGAGCTGCGCGCGCTCGCTAGCGAGAAGGCGAGCCTCGCCGAGCAATTTCGAGCTGCGAACGTGGAGCTGCAAGCGGCCTACACCGATCTCCAGAGCACGCACGCCCAACTGGTGCAAACCGCGAAAATGGCGTCTCTGGGCGAATTGGTCGCCGGCGTGGCCCACGAGATCAACAACCCATTGGCGTTCGTGCTCAGCCATCTCGACACGGTGCGACGCAAGCTGAGCCAGCTCGAACCGGAACTCCCGACGCCGCTCCCGGCCCCCGCTCGAGACAAATGGCAACTTGCCAACGAACGGCTGAACGAAATCGGCCCGGGTCTGGAACGCATTCGCGAACTCGTGATCAAACTGCGCACGTTCGCTCGACTCGACGAGGGCGAGCGCAAACGGGTCAGTATTCGGGAGTGTGTCGAGTCGGTGCTCACGATTCTGGGTCACCGGCTCAGGACCGGCATCGAGGTCGAAACCGACTTCGGTACCCCCGACCAGGTGGACTGCTACGCGAGCCTGCTCAATCAAGCCATCATGAACTTGGTCTCCAATTCCATCGATGCCATGGCAGGCAGCGGCGTGCTACGCATCAGCACCGGGTCGCAAGGCGCGCTCTACTCGATCGTCGTCACCGATTCCGGACCCGGCATTCCGCCCGCGCTGCGCGAGCGCGTGCTGGAACCCTTCTTCACGACGAAACCCGTAGGACAGGGCACCGGCCTGGGCCTCTCGATCACTTACTCCATCGTGCGCAAACACCAAGGAACGATCGAGCTATCCGAACCGCCTGGCGGCGGCGCGTCGATAGCGATCCGGTTTCCCATCAACCAAGGTCCAACGGCCCATGCCAGCTGAAAAGCAGAGAATTCTCCTCGTCGACGATGAACCTCAAGTGCTCCTCGCCCTAGAGGATCTTTTGGGTGACGACTTCGCCGTGCTGAAGACCGCATCGCCCGAGGAAGCGCTGAAGATGGTCGCAAACGACCAGGAAATCGCAGTCGTGCTCAGCGACCAGCGCATGCCCCACATGACGGGCGACGAGCTGCTCGCTCGAATCAACGGCTCGTCCGACGCGGAACGCATCTTGGTGACCGCGTTCGCCGATCTGTCCGCCGTCATCCGCGCGGTCAACACCGGGAAATTATTCGCTTACGTCACCAAGCCGTGGAACCCCAACGACTTGGTCTTGATGGTTCAAAAGGCGGCGGACCACTTTCGGCTGACACAAGAGCTGGCGCGCGAGCGACGGCTTCTGACCTCGATTCTGAACAGCCTCGACGAGGGCATCGTCGCAGCCGACCGCGAGGGCAATACGTTGCTCTTCAACCCGCAAGCCCACAAGATTCTCGGAGCGACCGCGCCCAGGCTCAATCCGCAGACCTGGGCCCGGGATTTCGGGGTATTCACCGCGGACCGCAAACAGAACCTGCCTGGCGCGGTCGACCCATTGCTGCGCGCCATCGCCGGAGAGAAATCAGTCGAAATCGAGACTTGGGTGAAGAACGGCACCCCCCGCGGCGCGACGGTCGCGATGACGGGCACGCCTTTGGTCGGTGATCACGACGACGTCACCGGCGGCGTCGCCGTGCTACGAGACGTGACGCGCCAGCGCGATCTAGAGACCCAGCTCAGTCAATCGCAGAAGATGGAGGCGATTGGCCGACTCGCGGGGGGCGTCGCTCACGACTTCAACAACTTGCTCGTCGTGATCCAGAGTTATGCGGAACTCCTGCGCGAAGAATTGCTCGGACAAGACGAGAAGCGAGGCGACCTCGATGAGATTTTGGCGGCGGCGCGGCGCGCGGCGGCGCTGACCAAACAACTCCTCGCGTTCAGCCGCAGCGAACCCGTGCAGCCTACCGAGCTTCGTATCAGTGAGGTCGTCAACGGCATCGAGAAGATGCTACGCCGGATCATCGGCGAAGACATCGAGTTGACGACGGAGCTTGCACCTTCCGTCGGCGTCGTGCGCGCTGATGCCGGGCAGCTCGATCAAGTCATCTTGAACCTGTCGATCAACGCGCGTGATGCCATGCGCGGCGGGGGAAGGCTCACGATTTCAACGCAAAATGTCAGTATCGATGCCCAGTACGAGGAAGCGGGCGACGACATACCGCCGGGCGAATACGTCGTACTGGCGGTCACGGACTCTGGCACCGGCATGGACTCCGAGACCCAGCGCCGCATCTTCGAGCCATTTTTCACCACGAAAGAGGTAGGGCAAGGGACTGGCCTCGGCTTGGCCACCGTGTACGGCATCGTTCAACAGAGCGGCGGGCAAATTCGCGTTCACAGCGAGCTCGGACACGGAACCGTGTTCAAGATCTACTTTCCACGTTTGGACGAAGCACCGACCGCGCGCGACCAGGAGTCGAACGACCCGGCAGTCATTGGCGCCAGCGGCACGCTGCTGATCGTCGAAGACGACGCGGCCGTGCGACAAGTAGCAGCGCGTGTCTTGAAGGAACGCGGCTACACGGTTCTCGAAGCCCGCCGACCCTCGGAAGCGCGCCGCATTTGCAACGAGCACGGGTCCGCAATCGACCTACTGCTCACGGACGTAATCATGCCCGAATGCACGGGGATGGATCTCGCGCAGGAGCTGAGCGCGCTCCACCCACGGATGCGGGTCGTCTACATGTCCGGCTATCCGGGCGGCGCCGCAACGCGTGCCGGGGTGCTGGCGCTCGGCACCGCGTACCTCGAGAAACCCTTTTCACCTGCCGCGCTGACGGAGAAAGTCGTGTCCGCCATGAAAGGCACTGGCAACGCGGGTGAAAGCTCGAGCTAGCCGCCCGAAAGATCGAAAGCCGTCGACGGGTCAAGGCCTCCGCCCCACCGACGAATTCACGCCGCAGGACCTGGACGAAGCAAATCTTTCGCCGCCGCGATCGCGGCGCGAGTCCCCGCCAGTGCCAGACGGTCTCCAACCAGTAGGATCTCGGATGCGGTTGGAACCAGTAGCCCATCGCTGCCGCGTTGAATGACGAGCACGGTGGCGCCGGTTTGGCCGCGGAGGTTCAATTCCGCTAGTGACCTTCCGACGGCTGGGCTTTCGGTATCGAGCTCGAATGAGGTGGGCTCGCCCATGCCGGGCAGCAAACCGCGGACCTGCGCCAATGCATCGGGTTCGGAGTCGCGCCGAGCATGCGATGGCGCGCTGCCGCCCAAGCGCGCTTGCTCGACGAGCACCTCCAAGATCGCGTGCGCCCCTGCCTGCACATGCCCGTGCAGCTCCGAGGCTCCCCTCCAGAGCGATACGCCGAGCGCAAGCAGCAACGCAGCGAACAACAGCGGTGCGTATACGCCACCGAGAAATGGCTGGGTGACGGCCAAGAGCGGGATGCCGATCAGCAGCACGATGCCAAACTGAATCGTGACCAGCAGCGCGCGACGCGGCGCCGTCGCGAGGTCGGGGGCAGCGCCTTCCGCCGCGGGCAGCGCACTCAAGGCAAGCACCTGCCCCAGTTTGCGCGCGAGCCGAGCCACGCCAGCCAGTAGCGGCACCGAAAGCGCAATGGCCGCGGCGATCACCAAGATTTTAGCCATCGTCGGAGCAATCGCGAATTTGGCCTCGAAATACCGGGTCAGGCGGGCGACGCCGAGCGCGGCCCCGATGGCCAAGGCCGCGATCAGCAACGCATCGAAGATCAACAGCCTCACGAGCCGGCGAACTTGCGCTCCGGTGGTCCGCTCCCGCGGGCTCGAGTTGAAGCTCTGTAGCCAACTTCCATAGAGCGCAACGAACGTCTGCAACGGACGCGGCGCTTTTCGATCGACGAAATCGGCGACGGGCCCGGATGCGCGAATGAACCAAGGCGTCGTGAGCGTGGTGAGCGCCGAAACCGCGACCGCGACCGGATAGAGAAACGGGCCGGTGGCCTTCAGTGACAGGCCGAGCGCTGCGATGATGAAGGAGAATTCTCCAATCTGCGCCAGACTCATTCCGGACTGCACGGAGGTTCGCACACCGTGCCCGGTCAAGAACGCGCCCAGCGTAACGCCGATGAACTTACCGCTGACGACGACCAGCGTCAGCACGGTGATCGCAGGCCAATGCGCGATGATTACCGCGGGTTCGATCAACATGCCGACCGAGACGAAGAACACCGCGGCAAACATGTCGCGCACCGGGTGTACCAGGTGTTCGATGGCCTTCGCCTCTCCAGACTCGGCAATCAGCGAGCCTGCGATGAACGCGCCGAGAGCGACTGAATAGCCGAACCCGTGAGCGAGCAGGGAAATCGCGAAACAGAAGCCAATGCTGGCCACCAAAGTGGTCTCGGGGCGGTCCAGGCGGTTGATGGCACGCACTGCACGCGGCACGAGCAGCAAGCCGATCGAGATCAGCACCGTGAGGAAGCCGAACAGCTTGCCGGTGGTCTTGGCCATGTCCACCGCGGACAACCCCGTGCCACCGGCCACCGCGGTGAGCGTCGCCATGAGCAAGATGGCAATCAAATCTTCGACGATCAGAATACCGACCACCAACTCTCGAAGCGGGCCCCGCACCTGTTGCTCGTCGAAGGCTTTGGCGATGATGGTGGTGCTCGAGATGGCGATGATCGATCCAGTAAATAGGCTCTCGAGTGTGGTCCAGCCGAAGAGTCGACCCGTGACGAAGCCCAACCAAATCATCAAACTCGATTGCAACAGTGCGGTGAGGCTCGCGCCGGCCCCGAGCTTTACGAGCTTGCCTAGGCTGAACTCCAAGCCCAGCGAGAACATCAGCAGGATCACCCCCAGCTCTGACAGCGTTTGAACGATCTGCCGATCGGCCACGACTGGAATCGGGACATTCGGGCCGATGATGAAACCCGCCAAAATGTAGCCAAGCACGACCGGTTGCCGCAAACGCTGAAAGATGACGGTGGTGAGCGCAGCCGCACCCAAAACCACCGTCAGTGCCAAGAGAAAGGAATGAGCATCCATGTGATCTCGCGCTCGCCTCGCGATTGATGGTGGTGGTGAATCGAGACGATGACGAACGCGTCTCTATTCCCTTAGGTTTCCAGCGCAGCAAAAGAGGATAACGGCCTAAGCGCCGGATCCACTATGAAAACCAGCACGCGCGGCGCTCGACTCGTCACTTCGGATTGCGACTTTGTCGCAGAAAGCGACAGTCGCAGGTCCTTGAGCATGGAAAAACCACGTGATAGCTTCCCGCGCGCTGATAATGGTGAAGTTTATCGAACGAATGCTGACGCGCCTGGTCGCGATCCAAGTGGCCCGGCCATATTTGATTTTGACGCTCGCGCTGCTCAGCATTATCCCGGCGGGAGCTCTCGTTCGACGTCTCGAGATCAAGACCGGCTTCAGCGAGCTGCTCCCGGACGACACACCGAGCGTCGTGGAGATGCGGCGGGTCAGCGGCCGGCTCTCGAGCATGTCCCTGCTCGCCGTCACTGCCGAATCCAAGGACACCGCGCTGCTGAAACGGTTCGTCGACGAACTGGCGCCGAAGCTCAGAAAGTTGCCGCCCGACCTGATCGCGAGCGTCGAAGACGGCCCGCGCGAGGCCGAAAAGTTCTTCGAGCAAAACAAGCATCTGTACGCGGGGCTGGACGAACTCAAGCAGCTCCGCGACAAAATCGTATCGCGTTACGACTGGGAGGTCGCCCGCGCCACGGACACCCTGCTCGATGACGAGGAACCAGAGCCGATCACCGTGCAATCGGTGCGAGGCTCGTTCCAAAAGAGCCTCGATCAAGCGAAGGAAGCGACGCCGGGTTCAGATGGCTACTACATCGGTGAGGATGGCCACCTGGCGGTGATCCTGATCCGCACTCCGCTACGCGCCATGGATCAGCGAGCGTTCGAGTTGGAGGCCCAGGTCGAACGCCTGATCGAGGACGGGCACTATCAAAGCGTCGATCCGCAGTTCAAGCACGGGTTTACCGGGAACCTGGTCACCAGCGCCGAGGAGTACCGGGACATTACGCGAGATCTGACGGAGGTCGGCATCGCGGGTGGCGTCCTGGTGTTGCTCGTCGTTTATCTGTTCTTTTTTCGGGTGCGAGCGCTACTTTCGTTGGGATTCAGCGTCGGGCTCGGGCTGATTTGGACCCTCGCGTTCACGGTGGTCACGATCGGCCATTTGAACACGGCCACGGGCTTTCTAATCAGCGTGATCATCGGTAACGGCATCAACGCCATGGTCATCTACATGGCCCGCTTCCTCGAGGCGAGGCGAGATCAACAGCTCAGCATGCCCGAAGCGCTGAAGACCGCGACGCTCGATACCTGGAGCGCCACGCTGGCCGCCGTGGGCGTCGCGGTCATGTCGTACAGCGCGCTGATGACCACGCAGTTTCGCGGCTTTCGCCACTTCGGCGTGATTGGCGCGGCGGGTATGTTGCTGTGTTGGGTCTCGACCTACACGGTATTGCCAGCCGTCTTGTCCTCGTTCGAGCGGCTCAAAAGCTCGCAGGGCGGCGTCAGTGAGAAGCTCGGCGGGCTGTATGCAAAGCCGTTCATCTGGCTCGCCAAGCGCTATGCGGGGCTGCTCTCGGTGTTCGGTGTGGTCTCGGCCTTGGGCATGGGTGCGGCGACCGCCGCGTATTTCATCTACGACCCGATGGAATACGACTTGGGCAAGATCCGGAACGACGAAAAATCTCCCAGCTCGGCGCAAAAGCTCTCGTCGCGTATGTCCAAGATCGTGGGCGGTGTGAATCAGGGCGGGCGGGCCGTCTTGGTCGATCGGCTCGATCAGATCCCCCCGTTGATCACCGAGCTCGAGCGCCGTCGTGATACCGCGCCCGACAACGCGAAGCCGTTCGGACAAATAGTAAGCGTGTATTCGCTCTTACCGAAGGATCAGGAAGAAAAGATCCAGCTCTTGAGCGAGATCCGCGATCGTATCGACCGAGCACGCAAGCGCAAGCTGGTCACCGACGAAGACTATCAAGAGATCGAGAAGCACCTGCCGACCAACTTGAAAAAGGTCGAATTGAGCGACCTGCCGGAGTTGGCGGTGAGCGCGTTTCGCGAGAAAAACGGCACGATCGGCACGATCTTGTATGTGGGTCCGACCAAGGGCCGAAGTGTGAATGACCTGCACTACCTCGAGCTTTGGGCGGACAGCATGCGCGAGATCCAACTACCTTCCGGTGAGGTGATCCGCGGCACGGGTGATCCGGTGATCTTCGCGGACATGCTCGATACCATCGCGCGCGACGCGCCGCGGGTAGCGTTCTTGAGCGTGCTGGGCACTGCGGCCGTGGTGCTGTTCGCGTTTCGGGGGCGCTCTGGCGGCTGGGTCGCGTTGGGCACGTTGTTCCTGGGGCTGACATGGCTGGTTGGCGGGCTGTACCTGCTCTCGCTGAAGCTGAACTTCCTGAACTTCGTGGCGCTGCCCATCGCCATTGGCGTGGGCTCCGACTACGCGATCAACGTCATGAAACGGCGTGAGCTCGAGGGCAACGATGGCATCGAACGGGCTTTCACCGAGACGGGCGGCGCGGTCGTGGCCTGCTCGATGACCACGCTCAGCGGCTATGCCGCGCTCATGTTCAGCGTCAACGGCGCGGTGCACAGTATGGGCATTACCGCGGCTCTCGGTGAGCTGACGACGCAGTTCTCCGCGATGCTCGTGCTCCCCGCCGTCTTGTATTGGTTCTCACGGCGGGCCAGCAAACGCACGCTCGCGCTGGCTAGCTCGGGCGCGACGGAGTAGCCCGGGCACGGCAGGCCCGTGCGCCCTCAGGGGCGGCAGGCTTGCCGAGCGCGCTCTTCGAGCGCCGAGTTCGGCGAAATGTGCAGGAGCTGCCGGAGCTGAGCGTTCGCTTCTTCGCTTCGGCCGAGCGCACAGAGCGCCTGAATTCGCGCAGCAGTGCGCTCCTCCGCCAGCGCACCACGCGGAAATTTGCGCTGGTGTTCGGCGAGGGCAAGCAGCGCTTTCGCCGGCCGACCCGCGTGCAATTCGGTCTCCGCGCGCGAGAGCAGCGCCACTTCTTCGGCCAGGCCATCGCGCGAGCGTGGCGCGGCCTTTTGCGCCTCAATTGGGCGGCTCACCGCTTCCGGCGCGGCGGGCGCCGAATCCGCTGCGGAGATGGCAGCGCGGGGACTGGGCGCATTCGCTGGCGCCGCGCTGACGACAGCCGCGGAAGGCGCCGCTTCGCTGACCGTGCTCACCACGTTCGCGCTCGATACCGGCGCTGCTTTCTCGTGGCCCTCGTGCCCGACACGCGGAGCGAACCAAAGCGCACCGGCGGCGACCAGCACCGTCGGACCGACCCAGCCCCATTTCAACAATTTCGAACTGGCCGCGGCTCCGCCGGTTGCAACTGGCGCTTGGGTCAGGCCAGCCCCGAGCATCGCCGCATCGCCCAGGCGCGTGCACAACGCAGCGAGCACACGCTCCCGATCGGCGTCACTCGGGCGATCGGCTTCCCTGCCTGCCTGCACCAGCGCTCTGCCACCTTCAGTCAAGTCCGACATAAGTCTCCTCTCGCCTCACGACGCGCCAGCGCTTCGTTGAACGCCTGCCTGGCGGCGCGCAGCCGCGAATAGGCAGTGTTGATAGGAATATCGATCGCCTCCGAAATCTCGGGCGCCGTCATCTCCTCTAGCTCTGCCAGCACGAAGACCTCTCGCTTGTCGTCGTCCAACTCGTCGAGCACGCTCCAGAGGAGCTTCACCTGATCATTCTGCTCCGCGAGATCGAGCGGAGTGGGCTGACGGAGGCCGGGCAACTCCGCCATCTCGAAGGGCAGCGCCGAATCGAGCTTCGAGCGGCGAGCTCGATGGTGCGCACTGACCACACGCCGAACCACCCCGTAGATCCAGCTGCGCAGCGCTTCTGGCCGTTCTAGCGTGTGGAGGCGAGCGTGGATCACGATGAATACTTCCTGCACGACGTCGTCTGTTGCTGCCGCGCTGACCCCGAGACGTCGGGTGCACGACCAAACGAAATCGAAGTACTCGCGATAGATAGCGGGAAAATTCTGCACGAGGGCTGGTCGGTCAGGGGGGACCGGGCTGGCCCCCGCCAATGGCGCCGAAGCAACCAGGTCGTGTCCGCTCATCTTGTTCTTCAATACGGCAGTGCCAAGCGCCGGCTCATGCCGTCACGAAATCCGCTCGCGGCCGAGAATTGTCGGTAATGTTAAGGCATTTTCCATCAAAGCCGCCATTCACAGCCGAGTAGTACGCCCAGGGCAGCCGGTCCCACCTGAGAGATTTCTCCGATCCCCTCGCTGACGAAGCGCGGTCTCGAGGTCGCAATTCGGCCGTTGACACCAAAAATGAGCGATGCGCGGCTATTGAGCGCCCAGAGCCCCTGCAGGCCCGCGCCCACGGAGAGCCAAGCGGTCCGCGGGCTCGTGGACGAGATGCCGACACCGGTGCCACGCGCCGCAACGTCGTCGAGCGTGAGCTGCAAGCAAGGGGCTAACTCGAAGCCGGTGAACCCCCAGCTACGGCAAGCGGAAAGCTCCCCGCTGAAGCGACCAAAGTGGGCTCCATAACCCACGAACGGCCCGGGCTCGTAGTCCTGGCCGAGCCAGAGCGCTCCAGAAATCAAGAAGCGCCACGCTTCGTAGCGCAGCCCCGCGGCGAGCCCCAAGCCGTAGCTCGGCTCGGGCAACACGCCGATGTCGGCGCGCAACTCCGGGGCACGCAACAGGAACCGCAAGCGCGAAGCATCCGAGTGCGATTCGGAGGCACGGTGCTGCTCCTCCGGTTCGAATTTCTCGTCGGGGTTGGCCGCGCTAGCCGCAGGGAGAGCTCCATTGTCGGCAGCGTGATTGTCGGGACCCGTCTTTCGATTGCTCGTGTCGGCGGCCGCGTCCTCCGAACCCGAAGCACGATTGTCCGGGCCTGAATTTCGAGCATCCCCGCCCACGGCGGCCGAACCTCCGCCGAGATCGCGCGCCGTCAGCGGAGCGCTCGAGCTGTGCTCGGCTCGGAACAAGAGCGCAAGCGTGACGGCAGCCACTCCCCCCAAGTCCTCGCACGAACTGCCGAGAACTACTCGCGTGCCGTTGACGAGATCGTAGTGAATGTTCAAGGTCAGCCGGAAGCGATCGCCGACGGGTTCGATCTGCCCTTCTGCGCGCAGTCGGCTCGCCGCGGCATCGGCGGCGTTGCCGCCCAGCAAATCTCGAAGTTTTTGCCGAACCTGGGCTTCCTGCGGACAACCAGCGGGTGCCTGCCAGCGCAGCTGCACGGGCAGGGCGCTCTGTGCGCTACTGGTCCCCGCGAAGAGCAGCAGAGCAAGGCCGAAAGCTCCAGACGCTGCCCAACGTTTCACGGTTCCTCACGGATCGTGACATCGTCGACGTAGACCGTGGAGAGCGTTGGCACGAGCGTCTTCGCGTAGTTTCCGACGTACCACTGACCCCAATCCGTATCGTCCGTGATCAAGTTGGTCAGGTGCACGGCGACTACGCCGTCTTGGTACACGGTCACCTCGCCATTCGCTTGCGCCGAGCGCTTCAGCTGAATCTCGACGTGGAACCACGCACCAATCGGGATCGGCGGAACGCCAGAAAGAGGCGGATGGGTGCCGGTCAAGAAGTTGAAGAGCGACAGCTCGAGCTTCCCGTCGGCATCATTTGCGAGCGAGATGTCCCACAAAGCGTGTGAATCGGTTTCGGAAACGCCGCCCAGAAAATGGAACAGATTCCAATTCCCGTCGCTGGTTTGGAGCGCGGGGATCAAGTACCAAGCGCCGTAGTAGGCAGACTTGGGCATGCTCCCTTGGCGCACGCAGCGCGCCTGGCTGCGCTCGGCAGTGGTTGCGTTACCATTGACGGTGAACGCGGCTGCGAACTTGCCCGAATGCACGGGCGATCGCACGATTTCGATGCTCGCGTCGTGGCGCGCGTAGCAGTACCCCTTTGCTGACTGGTAGCCGCAAAGTCCGTCTTCGAAGCCAGTCGACCAGGGCACATCGACGACGTCTTCGTCGGCCGCCCCGCCCGCACCGGCGTCGCCCAGCGTTGCACTCGATGACGGGGTGCACGAACCGATGATCACGGTGGGCTCGCAAGCCAATGCGAGCCCAGCAATGGCGAGCGACGCCGAAGCCATTGCCAAAACACGCTGATGATCGACCACGCCGCTGGGCATGGTGTCGACCACCCTCAGCGCTTGTCAACCGAAAAGACCGGCCTCCGAACCGGCTGAAGCCGCCCCGAAGCCGGTGTTTTGTGCGGCTTTTGCCGTCAGCGCGAGAGCGCGACGGTCACGACCGATTCGGGCGGCATCCTGATCACGCCCTCCGCCGACAGCGCGCCGAGCGCAGCCGAGCGCTCGGTGCCGCTGAAAACGCTGCGCGTTACCGCCGACGTCGACCAATCTCCTGGGCGCACGAGCTTTGCGCTCAGCTCCAGACTGCGGGTGTTGATTAGAATCATGGTCAAATCTTGGCCAGAGGGCGATTGCCACGCGGACACCAAGAGGCCCGAACCAGCCGCACTGGCCTCGACGCGCGTCCAACCGGGATCCGTGTGCTCGGCGAAGTGCCGCATCGCGTGGAACGGGTCTTGGCGTTTGAAAATGGCGGAGTCGATGCCAAACAGTGCTTGGGTGTTGGTCAGCGGGCCCGAGACCGGACCGGTCAGGGCCGCCTGCAGATAGGCCGAAGCCCCCTCGACGACAGTGGCGTAGTGAATCAAGACAGCCGTCCCGAAGCCGTCGGCCTGCATCTCGGTTACGAACACGGGGCGACCGTATTGGCTGACCAACGTGCCCATTGCGGCCAGCGCATCTAGATCCACGGCCGCGGGATTCACGCCGTACAGTTGGTGAGCTAGCGCATCCGTTTTCGAAGCATCCAGGCTGGGTAGGTAGTCAGCCACGCTACCGAAGTCGCTGGTTTCCGGCGCTAGCAACTTCGGCCGATTGGGCAGAGCGGACAGGGCATCGAGCGTTGCCGCTTGGGCTTGGGCGAGGCCGGGGTACGTCACACGGACGCTGCTGAGACCGAGCGGCACCGAGACGGTGGCCTCGGTGGGCAAGAACTTACAGGCTTCCAGGGACTCCGCGGAGCTCGGGATGTAGTTCGGGTTATTTTGGATGCCAATGTAGTCGGGAACGAGGCCGACCTTCGCGTACGCCCCGAGCGAGCCCGCCCAATAATCCGCCAAGCCCGCGTAGTCGAAGGCGCCCGCTGGTGTTTTGGAGAGCGTGCACGTCTGCACGTTGCCGCTACAGACCAGTGCTTGGTTTGCTTTGAGCGAAGGAGGAGGACTCCAAGTGCTGAGAAAGGCCGACAGCGGGCGCCCCAACGTGGCGCTCCCCGCCGCAACCAAGTCCCCCGCGGACTTCAGGTCATCGTCTCCGGTGTGCTGGTAGCGATTGCGAAAGCGCAATACATCCAAGCCGAGCTCGCTGAAGATCGCCGGGTAAAGCGTGGCCTGCAGCGGGTGACCCGTGATCTGCGCCTCACCGTACGCGACCGACGCACCGAAGCCTACCAAGTCTTGATGGCGCGTTTCCAGATCGACCGTCACCTCGACCGGCGCGACGGGCAGCGGTGAGCAAATACCGGCGACACACGCTTGATCCTTGCTACAAGCGCTCGCGTCATCGCAGGGGATCAGACACAGACCGGGTAGAGGTGGCGGGCTGCCGCCACACTGCGCGATCACACCCGTGTCGCCGGCCCGCACACAGGAGCCCTGCTGCACGTTGCTGCACGTGCTCGGCAAAGCACAGGCGCGCGTGCACACGCCGCACAGGCACTTGGTGCCCGGCACGTTGCTGCACATGGAATCAGCCGTGCACGCCTCTAGCCAATTGGTTTGGCTATCGCCGTCTTCTTTGGCTTTTGGAGAGCAGCCGAACAGCAATGCTCCGACGAGCAGGGCCCCCACCCCGTTCAAAAAAAGGCGCGCGGTCATTCGACCTCCTCCTCATCCATCAGATTCTGACCGCAATAAAAGCTGACTTGGTACGCGGACTTCGCTCGATGCGTCTGGTTGTACTCGGCGACTTCGTCCCAAAGCGACACCACTTGACGCCTGACCGTAGCGAGCAGCGCACGCACTTCGCGTTCCCGCGGATGGCCTGGCCACAAATCGAAAGATAGCGTGGTTCCACCGATCTCGTCGGCGGCCGCCGAGACATGCTTGCCACCCACGACCTTGGCCGCGAGCGCCTTCAACACCGCGCGGTGATGATCGACGACGGCAGCTTCCCACCCCGCGGCTTGTCCGATCGGAATCAAGCAGCGGTCCGTGACGTAGAATATGCCTTCAGGCCGAGTCTCGATGCGAATGCGCTCGTCGGCGACCAGCCGGCCGATCGCCGCGTCGAGCGCAGACTCTGACAGAGGCACGACGGCAGCCAGCCGTTCACGGCTGATCGGGCTAGCGGGGTACAGGTGGACCCAGACCAGTGCCGCGTTGGTCTCTTCCAGATCCCCCGCATCACTGGCACCGAGCTCTTCCAGCTCTTCCGCGTTGGCGGCCCGATAGCGGGTCTCCTTGCCCGTCCCGGTGCGTCGGACCAGCCCGCTCTCGACGAGATCGTTCAAGATGCTGCGGACTTTCCCCTCTTCGTCGTGCTTGAAGTGCTGCAGCAGCTCCCCGCGGCTGGCAGACTCACGCTCGACGAGAAAGCCATGCAAGGCGCCCCACAGCGTGATGCCCCTGGCGGTCGCCGATTCGCTCAGCCTTTGAACTTTCTGCTGGTACGAGCGAAGCACCAGGCCGAACATGTCGGCAATTACTTTTTTGCCGAGCTTCTGACGCTCGAGCTCCCTGACCAGGCCGACGAACACCTCGTCCGCGATGTGGGAAAGCGGGGAGCGCACGCCGTCGGCAGTCGACAGCTGGGCGATCAGGACCATCGTCTGGCGAACGATGGCATCGATTAGAATTTGCGAGTTCACGCGCTGCGACTCTCGAACATAGGGGCAAGCTAAGCTTACGGCAATCAGCCGCCTGTTCGGGGACGAGAAAAATCTCGCGAGTCGCGAACCGAGACTGACGCGCCGCTGCGATCCTCACATTTAGCACGGTTTTTCCGTGATGCGAGCGCGCCCGAAACGGCGAGCCGGCACGACGGCTGGCGCCGCGCGATTCAGCGAGGAACAGCCGTACGCAACACTTCCGTTCAGCAGCAAAATCGGGCGTCCACGCGCGCGTCGTGGCGCCGACCGTGTCAGCCTCGAGCAGTGCGACGTTGGGCTGCGATGCCCAACGCTGCCAGCGCGCACGCCAACGTGAAGACCGCGAGCGGCGGCACGGGAGCTGGCGTCGGCGCTGGTGGTTCGACCACCGTTGGCTCCTTGCAGGTGATTTGGATGATCACCGGCAAAGGTCCTACGTCCTGCATGTCGAACGAAGCCGAGCCTGCGCAGTCGAGCGGCGCTGGGCCCACACCCTTGCCGCTCATAGTCAACGCGTAGTTGGTACCGAACGGAATGCCGCCGACGATCCCCGACACCTTGCTGCTGTGCGAGACGTCGAGGCTACCGCTCGTCGAAAAACCCGAGCCAACGATAGCGTAGCTCATCGCGTCCAGTTGCTTGTCGCCGATCTTGAGCGAGAGAGCGATGGAGCCAGCGTTCTCTTCTTGCGCCGCGCCTTCCGGTGCGCCAGCGCTCGAGCGTTGGCCGGGCGCAGCGACGCGGCCGGGCGCGGCTTCACTGCTCGGCATTTCGCCAGTGGACGCGGCCTGTGGCGCCTCGCTTCCACAAGCGGAGAGGCCGAGCAGCGTGCAGGTGCCGAGCAATGCGAGGGCGTGAGTGAGTTCGTGAGCCATGATCATCCGTGCCTTCAGGGAGCCGAGCAGCGCGCCACGACCGAGAGAATGTCGGCACAACCTGGAGTTATATCACCGTCAGAAACGGAGAGCGTGAAGTTGAACGTGCCCGACTGACTGCACGCAAAGTTCAGATTCGCCGTCGGCTGCGGTGGGAGAGGCGCACCGTTGATGGTCCATTTGTAACTGAGCGGCGACGGGCCGAGGTCGGAATCGTGCGCAGAGCTGGTGAGCGCGACCAACCCACCGAGCTTCACGTCGGTCGGGCTCGCACCGAGGCTATCAATCATCGGACAGACGTTGATCGTGGCAGTTACCGACGCTTCGCCGCTCGGAACCGCGCACTCGAGATGAACCGTCAGCGACTTGGGCTTGCCATCCATGACGTCGAACACGCTCTTGGCGTCGCACCTCGTCAGCCCGTCCGAGGCTGGCGCAGTCAGGTTCAACTCGTACCCGACCCCGATCGGCAACGTTCCGACCGGCACGAGCAGGTCGACGCTTTCGCCGACCGTTACGTTGCCCGCGCTGAAGAAGCCATTGGGGCCGCTGATCGTGTACATGGCCTGAGTGACCGTGACCCCGGGGGCGAGCTCCAATCCAAACCCAACGGTGCCGGACGGAGTCGGGCTAGCACCGTTCGGTGACTGTCCGCAGCCGACCATGCAAGCCAGAACGATCCCCCACCCGACCCGCGCACCCGCCAAAGCACCGATTGATCGCTTCATCTACAATCGGACCAAGCAAGCCGCGTGCCCGAGCTCGAATTCGGTGAATGCCGTTCGATTGCGGGTCCTCCTTTCGATGATTCTCCAGATGTCGGAAACCGGCGTTCGAAATCAGGAAATCGAACGGGCGCGCGCGTGAACCTCAGGCGACGATCGCCGCGATCCGCTGCCAACACCAGAACGCGGCCACCACGCCCACCGCGTACAACGCCGGCCTTCGAGCACGCGAGAACCAGCTCTTGGGCAGCGGCACGCTGACGAGCAGGAAGGCCAGCAGCACCATCGCCAACTGTCCGAGCTCGACCCCCACGTTGAAGCTGAGCAACGCCATCGGCAAGTGGCTCTGAGGAAGACCAACGCTCTTCAATGCGCCCGCGAAGCCGAGGCCGTGCACCAGCCCGAACAAGAACGCAACCACGGCCGGCATGCGCCGCGCCAGCGTGTCGGTGTCCCGCAGCGCCTCACTGGCCACCAGCACGATCGAGATCGCAATGCAGGCCTCCACGGGCGCCGAGCGCAGCGTGAGCACGCCGAACACGCTGCACGCGAGCGTCAGGCTGTGCGCCAACGTGAACGCCGTGATCGTGCCAATCAGACGACGCTTGAAGCCGACCAAGAACAACAAACTGGCGACGAACAGCAGATGGTCGATGCCGCTCAGGATATGCTGCACGCCGAGCACGGTGTAGGTCCGAAAGATCTCGACCAAACCGCGCCGATCGTCGGCGGAGCCATACAGCTCTACGGATTGCTGCGAGCCAGTGAGCGTGTAGACGTGACTACGACCGTCGAGCCAAATGATCTTGACCAGCGCCGCCGAGTATCGCGTGCCGACGCCTTCCATGGCGAAGGTGCCTTTGAGCCCGTTGCTGTCGCAGTGCACGACGTTCGAGCCTGCTTCGCGGCAACTATCGGGCCATCGCGGCCTCAGATCTTCACCCATCGGGCGCTTGTCACTGGCGGCCGACCAGAGCCAGAGGAACTCACCGGGAGCGGTCTCGCGCACCTCCATCTCCGCCATGCTCATCTCGTGCGCACGCGCTGGAGTGACGAGCAACGCGAATGCGAGCGTGAACAGAACTAGGCACGCTGCGCGCAGGGATAGCGAGCTCATTCGAACGGGTCCTTGACCGCTGCCTCGTAGCTGATTCTGTACTTCTTGGCTAAAGCACGCACGGCGGCCGTGCGCTGCTCCGACGCGGTGGCGTCGCTCCAGTCCTGCAGCACCATGCCTCGGACGACCTCGTAGGCCGCCGGTTTGGGCGGAGTCGCCGCGTTCAAGCGCATCGCACGCCAGCCATCGCGGGTTTGCAACGCTTGCCAAGTGCCAGGCGCACTCGCCTCGAGGCTCTTGGCGAACTCGGCGCCGTAGCTATCGACCAAGTTCGAGTGGGGCCGGGCCTTGAACACGCGCAAACCGGCTTTTGCGTCTCCCGGCGTGCCCTTGTTCAAAGCATCCACGAATTCCCGCACCGTGGCCTCGGTGTTATTGCCCGAGAGTGCGGCTTCTTCGAAGTCGAAGCGAGCTGGTTCGTCGTATTTGTCGCGATGGGCCTCGAACCACGCGCGCAGCAGCGTGTCGTTGGCCGGTGGCAGCTTCACGTTGCTGTCGACCACGCTGAGCGCCTTGAAGATCACCCGCTCTCGGATCGCCGTGTCGCCCTTGTCGACCTGTAGGGCGAGCCCTTCCCGATACAGGACTTCATTGTCTAGCCAGACGCGGTGTAGCGCCTCGAGCTCTTCCGGATTCGGCTTGCGACCCCGCGCCGTCTCGAAGGTCTCGACCGCTTCGCGATCGACGTCGGCGGTAACGACGATGGAGTGCGAATCATCGGTCTTGCTGGCCACGAAATGATCGATCGCAAACAACGAGCCGCCCAGCACGATGAAGTGCAGCAGCGGTTCGCGTAGCCAGTTGCGGCGCGGCGCGGGCGGTCGCGTGGGGGCGACGGGTTGAGACGGCAGAGGCTCGGAGAGATCGAGGTTCAAGAGCGGCGTCGACATGTGATTTACGGACTCAGAAAAGAGGAACGGCGCCGTGCGTGGTGTCCGCGCGGCGCCGTTTCGGGTCGTGCCATCCGTCAGTGACGTTGGTGTCACTCGTGAGTGACAGTCATGTCACTCATAAGTGACGGAGTGACGGTCTATTCACTGGACGCCCGCGACGGGAGTCGAGCCAGCCACCTCGATGTACACCGGGTTCGCGTAGAACCAGAGGTCGGACCAAGCTGCGATGTCGTAAGAGACCGCCTTCTGGCCGACAATCGGGTTCGTGGCGCCGCTCGCCGTCGCCAAGTGATCCGGGCAACCGTCGAACTGGCTGTTCGCGCTGTGCGCCGTCGTGCACGGGATGCGCAGGCGCGAAGCGTCGTTGGCGTTGGTGTAGACGTCGGCCAGCGGGTTGCCGCTCGCGTCGGTCTCGAAGGGCACGGCCGCCGGCAGGTTCGTGCCGCGCAAGCGGAAGTACTGCGAGGCAGTCACCGCAGGCACGCGGAACGTCATCGTGAGGAACGTCGAACCATCGACGGGCGAGGTCACGGCCTTCCAAGCGGAGGCGCCGGCACCGTTGAAGGTCTTGGCAATGGCCGCCGAGACGTTCTTGGCCGCGTCCGGCACCACGGACAGATCCGCAGTCGTGCCGTCTGCCTTGAGCCAGTTGGTGTTGCGCGGCCACTCGCCGGTGTAACCTGCCGTGCCCGGCGTCTTGTATCCGGTGACCAAGCCGCTGATCACATCGACGTGATCGAGGACCGGCATGTTGATCGGCTGCGTGATGCTGACCTGCTTGAGCGACGGATTGGCGAACGTGTACGGCGCGAAGTTCGTGCCAGCAGGGTCACGCAGCGTGACGTTGATCACGATATCCGTGCCCGAAGCCACCGCGAGCTTCTCACCCATGGTCGCGCAACCAGTGGCGCTGGGTGAGCTATTACCGACCGCCGCGTTGATGCCAATCTCCTCGACGAGCGCCTCGGCTTTGCCCGAGCAAGCGACGAATCCCAGACGGTCGATGATCTGACCGCTGCTGGCAAAGTTGTTGCCGGTGCGCAGGCCATCGACAATCTGCTGCGGCGTCGGCTTGACGCTACCGGCACGCACCATCGTGTAGTTGCGCTGATATTCGCCGGGGTAAAAATCTTGGGTCGAGCGGCGGTCGTCGGGGCCGAAGCTGCCACGGTTATGCCAATCAGAGCTGGCGAAGAACCAGAAGTTGCGGCCTTCGCCGAGCAGCGCGTCCCACACGCCGCCCACGAAACCGCCGTAAACGCCGGTACCGCCGTAGGTCGTGCCACCGACGCTGTCCGTCTGAACACCGTTGATGTTGTTGCGCAGCACTTGGTACTCACCGCGGTTCGACGAAGCGCCATGACCGGGCTGAGTTTCCATACCGATGGCTATGCGCGGCGCCGTATTGTTGAAATCGCGCAAGCTCTCGACGTTGAAGCCGTTGTCGCCGTCGGGGTTGAATTGCCCGGCGCGCTCGAGATGCGCAGGCACGTAGTACGAGCCGTTCGGATGATTCGCGACCATCCACTTGAGGGCTTCGAGGGTCTTCAGGTGACCCTTGGTGCCGCGACCCGTACCGCTCGCGGGGATCAGCTTCTGTCCGGTCGCGTTCCAGCTCGGATCAGCCGAGTTGGCGCTGCCCGGAACCGAGCAATCCCAACCGTTGGCGACGCCGCGGCTGGTGTCGGTATCTCCGCGGTCGAAGCAGTACTCCCATTGCGCGAGCGCCGTGCCGCTACCGACCGCGGTGTAGCCCGGGGTCGTGGGCAGGGGCGTCGTGGCCAGCGCGGCCGGGATTTGGCCGGTGATCACGGACATCGAGCTGTGCTCGTGACCCGCGACGACCGACTCGATACCCAAGAACAGAGGCAGGTTCTTGTACGCGTTCAGGTACTCGATGAGCGGGTACTGGAACTCTTGAATCGACTGCCAGCGCCACATGTTCTTGTTCGGGCTGGTGCCGGAAGCGTCGCCCTTGGGCGTCACGCCCGAGTTTTCCCAGGTCGTGGTCGGCCCCTTGCCAGTGACGAACGGGTACGCGGGCGTCGACAGCGTCGCGTCCTCGACGAGGGTGCAGTTGCGGTTGCCATTGCCACCGTGGCCGGCTTGCACGAACCAATCCAGGCCCCAGGGCGTCTCGATCTTGTCGGTCACCTTCTTGACCAACTTCTGCATCGAGATCGCGCCGTCCGAGCAAGTGGTGTGGTTGTGGAAGTCGCCAGCGACGTACGTTCCCGGGCCCTTCGGTGCGACCGAGCAGGTAACTTGCACGGTTTGCGTGTCCGCGCAGGACGCCGCCGGGTCGCCATCGCCCACGCTGAGCGTGAGTGTCGCGGTGCCAGCGGTCGTACAGGTAAAGGTCGGATTCTGCGCGGACGCGCTGCTGAGCGTCCCTGCGCTGGCCGTCCAATTGTAAGCCAGTGCGCTCGGGCCCGCGTCGCTGTCGTGCGCAGCAGCCGACAGGGCAATCGTAGAGCCAACCGCCACATCGCTCGGATTCGCAGACAGCGAGTCGATCGTCGGGCACACGTTGATGACACCGGAGACCATTACGCTACCGGTGCGCGGCGCTTCGTGGCAGGTGAGCGGGACCGTCACCGCAGAGGTGGTGCGCGCCGTGATGCTGAACGTCGCCGAGCCACCGCAGGTCGTAGAGGTGTCGGTGGTCGTGCCGTTGATGGTGATCGAGTAACCGGTACCAACGGGGATGCCACCGATGGTGGCGCTCAGCTTGGTCGCCGACGACAAGTCGATGCTGCCGGTCTTGGAATACGCGTTCGGCCCGACGATGGTGTACGTCGCGGCGTTGAGGGCGCTGCCATTCGCAAGCTGCAAGGCCAGGTTGACCTCACCGCTCGACTCTTCGCTCGCGCTCGCGGGCGCGTTCGTGCCGCTGTTCTGGTCGCCGCAACCGACGATAGCGGTGATGCCGCAGAAACCCAGGGCCAGGATCGATAGCTTTTCAGTTCTCATGTTTGCTTTTCTCCGGACGGCGGTGCCGTAAAAGACAGGGACGCCAGTAATCCGCACGGGTGATTAGCAAGATGCAGGCCAGCGCAGCCCCGACGAAAACCGCCGTTTCATCGGCGTTTTTGCCTATTTTTGTGCTACGATCACTGCTTTCGTAGCACGCTTACGAAAATCGGAATTGCTCTCCGAATTCCGGAGAGCGCCCGCGAATCTCGCGATGATGACGATTCAGTGTCGAACGAATTCTGGGGTCGAGGTACCGAGCCCAGACAGCATGCGCGAGGCCTCACCGCGCGCCGGCTGCAGTCTGCTCAACTCGCCAAGTAAACTCTTCGCAGCGGCGGGGTCCGTGCGAGCAAGCGCCTGCGACATCGCGAGCAACGGATCATACGCAGGCCGAAAATCCGGACTGATGCGCAACACCGAGAGCAGCGGCTCGCGCACTTGCGCCAGCATCTCTTCTACGTCCGGCGAAGCATGCACGTTACGACCCGACTCGATGAAGCGATCGCGCGCCGCCCAATACGCGGCTAGACGAGCGAAGAAGGCCGACTCCGGCAAGTGCACGAGCAGCTCCGTGGGCTCGACGAACAACTCGTGAAGCAACGCGCTCAGGCGATCACGCGGCAGCGAATCAGGCGCGTAAGTGATGCGCGGCGCGGCATACATCACGACTGGCCGATCGTCGGTGTTTTTAGGAGCATTCGCCGCAAAGCGCAGCAAGGCCCTGGGCCCCGCGATGACCCCACCCAGCACGCTGAACTCGTCATCGAATCCGAGCTCTGTTAGCAGCGTCGGCCGAGCCGCCTCGGCGAGTCGCCTGCGCAGCGCGGCCACGTCCAAGCGATTGCCATCGCGGCGCGCGACGAGGCCCAATACAGGAGTCTCGAGGCTGTTGCTGGCGAGAATCAGCCAGGCGCGAGGATAGACGCTGACGAACGAGTGTACGACGCTGCGCAAGGTCGCGAGATCGAGCTGGTGTAGCGGCAGCCATTGGCAGAATAGGCCTTCCGTGCGTAGCCGACCACGTACGGCTTCGAAGTGCTCCACCGTGTACAGTGCGCCCGAGCCGCTCCGCGCGGGATGGAAATTGTCCGACACGATCACGTCGTACTGGCGCTCGCTGACGCGCACGTAGCGACGTGCATCCGCGGCCAAGACGTGCCGGCGCGAAACCGCGCCCGTAGCGTCCGCCGTAAAGCGACTCGATGCCGCGATCACCTCCGGCAAGAGCTCGACCACGTCCACCGCGAGCGTCGGATCTTCGGCAGCGGTCGAAGAAGTGACGCCGGTGCCCAGCCCCAAGAACAAGGCGTCACGCGGGGCTGGATGAAGCAATAGGGGCAGCCATGCCTGCCGACCATCGACCCTTCGTGAGCTGCTGCTGCCTTCCTGTTGCCGGTTGTTGATGCGCAGACGCGCGACGCCGTCCGCGGCCTCGACCACGCTCACCGCAGCCATGACGCCCTCCTGGTAGCGGACGACGTGCCCGCCCGCGGGGATCTCGATGAATGTCAGCGCGGGCGCGAACAGCGCGATGCCGAGGCTTGCGGCGGCGGTGAGCCAAAAGATCGGCGCCGACCACGAACGTCGTGCCACCAAGGTCAAATAGAGAACCACGATCGAAAGCAAGGCGACTTTCGCGCCGAGCGCCGGCAGGGCGAGCACGCCAAACAGCGCGGGCGCAGCCGCCGCGGCGAGCGTGTTGATGCCCAATACACGCCCGAAGCTGACGCCCCGCGCGCTTGCCGAGCGGCTCAAGTGACTGAAGAGCGCGCCCATCACGATCGTCGGGGGCCCGAATGCGCACAACGCGAGCAGCGCTTCGGCGGCGATAGCCGCGCCGAGCTCGCCGCCCAATGCTTCACTCGCCCAGTCGCGCAGGCCTTCGGCCGCATACAACACCGACGTGCTCGTGAGACAAGCCGCCGCCAAACCCGCGTACAGTCGATCCCCGAGTAACTCTCGATCCGTACGAGTTGCCAGCCAGCGTTGGTACGCGGCAGCGCCCGCCGCGCTCCCGACCAGATACACCGCGAGCAACAGCGCGAAGGTGTAGACGGTGTTTTCGGTGACCTGGCTCAGCACCCGCACCACCAGAACTTCGTACCCGAGGCCAAGGAAACCCGTGCCAGCGAGGCGCACCAAGACGCCGCGCGCAGCCGCGAGTTCGCCGGCCGATGTGCTCTTCGGCAGCACTATCGTCTTCGGGAACACGACCAGCGAAAGCGCAGCGCACGATAGGTTGAGCGCGACGCAAACGAGCGAGCTGCGCGCGAGCCCGACCGCGGGGATCAGCCCAAAAGCGGCTCCGAGCACGCCCAACACGGCACCGAATGTGTTCATCGCGTACAGCGCCGCGATCGACCGCCCTGCCTTGCCCACGGACGCCGCGAGTCGCTCCATCGCGGGCAAGGTCGCGCCCATCGCCGCCGTGGCGGGCAAGAACAGACAAAAACAGGCACCAAACACCAGAAACCAATGGCGCACGGCGGACGGCTGTACGCCAATCGTCCCCAGCACCCAGCCACTGAACGGCGACGCGATTCCGAGCAGCAGCAAACTCCAAGCCGCGATCAAAAGTTCACAGCCCGCATACCAACGTCTCGGATGTGCGCTGCGCTCGATGCGCTCCCCGAGCACTAGCCCACCGATCGCAAGGCCGCCAAAGAACGCGGCTAGCACCGCTAGCACCGCCGTGGACTCGTGACCGAGCCAGAGTGAGCATTGCTCGGTCCAGACGAGCTGATAACCCAAGCCCGCAAAGCCGGAGGCCATCATCATCGAGAGCGACGCCCACTGGCGCTTCGTATCGAGAGTGAGTTTCAACCGCTGAACCTAATCAGGTAGCCCCAGGAGTTCAGCTCGGCAGGTATGGCGTTGAACGAAAGCGTGATCCGTCGCTCGCCCTGGTTCGGCGGCACGGCGTGCATCAGATAGCTGGGAAACAGCACGAGATCGCCGGGCTCGGGCGCGGGGCTGATCCACTTGTCCGCACTGAACTCACCCGGTGTCATGCCCTGATGGTCATTCCGGAACATGAATTCGCTGCCACCGGGCGACTTCATGAAAACGGTCTGCGAACCTGGATGCGTGGGCGTGAGGTACACGACGCCGGAGATGAAGCTGTTGGCGTGGTTGTGCATGGCCTGTCGACCTCCCGTGTCCAGCACGTTCACCCACATTTCCTTGAGCAACCATTGCAGTCGCTCGCCGAACAGGTGCACCCCGAACTCCACCAGCTTCGGCGTGATCAGCTTGGCCGCTTCGACCAACAGCGGGCTGTCGCTCGGCTGAAGCATCGCCGTATGAGACAAATTCGCCGAAGAGCTATTGTCACGCGTCGCCTGAGCGGTGAAGTGCTCGGCCAATCGCGCGACCAGCGGCCCGGGCAGCGCGCCGGGCGCACGCATGAATGGCGTGGGGAAGATGCCGAATACCTGGTCCATGGCGGCTGTCTATCGAAAGCCTCGCCAGGCGTGTGCATCAATCAGCCACCGTTACTCGATCGTCACGCGACTGCTACCTAGTCGCCGCTCGCAACGCCCCGCGCCCTCGCTCAGTGCAGCAACGCAGGAAACGCCGCGCGCAAACCGTTCAGCAGCATCTCCGTACCGACAACCGCCAAAATCAAGCCCATCAGCCGCGTAATCACGGTAAGAAACGAGTTGCCCAGGTAGCGCACCGAGCGCTCACCCGCCACGAAGCCGAACCAAGTCGTCCCGCACAACAGCGCGAAGGCAACCAAGCTCAACGCCGCGTGCCGCCAGTGCCCAGCAGAGAAACCGATCGCGGTCACGATCGTGCCGGGCCCGGCCAATAGCGGCACGCCCAGCGGCGAGATGGCCACGGACAGCATGCCCTCGTCGTCGATCACCGAAGGGCTCGAGGGCCGCGCGCTGGGGTCACCACCACTCGCTTCACGGATACGCGCGGTGCGGTGCGCCGGTGAAATCTCCCCTTGCAGCATCTGGTAGCCGATCAGAAAAATGATCACACCGCCCGCGATCCGAAAGGCGGCGATGGTGATACCGAACATCGAAAAGATCAGCTGCCCGAGCACGGTGAACACCGCCACCGTACCGAACGCGATCAGCGTCGAGCGCAGCGCCACGCGCCGCCGAGCCTGGGCGCCGTAGCCATCGGTCAGGCCCAAGAAGATGGGAATATTCGCGATCGGATTCATGATCGCGAAGAACCCCGCCAGCATCGTGCCGAGCAAAGACCAATCGGCTGAATTCATGGCGCACCCGCCAGATTTGTTTTCGCCACCGCGCAGCTATACCCGAGCTTTTGCCAGGCCGTGTTTCCGTGAGCGGTAGGTTGGTTAGCGGGCGCGGAAAGCGCGGTCAGGCGCGTAGCCCTGGGCGAGGCTCCCGCTCGATCAGGCTTCGCCCCAATCGATGCGAAACGAATCGGTGACGGATAGGAAAACTCTGACGCTGGGTCGATCGCTCCATTTGACTGGCGCACGACGCGCGGCAATGCATCGCGGATGGCAGTTTCGAAGCGCCTTCGAGCGCTTGCCTGGATCGCATCGAGCGTGTTCGTGTTCCCCGCATGTGCGGGGTCGAGCGACGACGTGAAGCCGCGCGCGCGAGTCGATCGGCCGGGTCTACCTCTTGCGTCCGCCAGTGAGGAGGAGCTCCAACTCTTCCGTGAGGGTGACGCGTTGTTCGAAGCGACTGTGCGTGAGAGCGATGGCCTGGGGCCATTGTACGTTCGCGACTCCTGCGCCGCATGTCATCAGGGGGACGGTCGCGGGCCTGGCTTCGTCAACAAGCTTGCTCCGACGACGGCGATGTCCCGAGTCGAGTTGGACAGATTGTTGCCGTTCGGCCCGACCGAGCGTCCGTTCGTGACCGCGAACGCCAAGCTGGCCCTGCTCACGCCTGACCCCGAGAAGCTGCGCAGCGTTCGGCGCTTGCCCCCAGCGGTGTTTGGGCGCGGCTACATCGAGGCCATCTCGGAGTCCGAAATCGAGCGCGTCGCAGAGTTGGCCCGAGCGCGCACGGGCACGGCGCGCGGGCGCCCGAATCGCTTGAAAACCGGGGCAATCGGTCGTTTTGGCATCAAAGCTCGGCTGGCCACGCTCGTCGACTTCACGGCCGACGCCTTGAACGGCGACATGGGCGTGACCACGCCGATGCGCCCGCGCGAGCCCTCTGGTCCGGAAGGCTTGGAAGACGACGGAAAACCGGGCATCGACTTCGACGCCAAGCGCGTGGCACGCATCAGCGACTACGTGCGCTTGCTCGAGATCCCCGCGCGCAAGCGGCAAGACAGCGACGCGCGCGCGCTGTTCGACGCAGTAGGCTGCGCCGCTTGCCACGTGCCTTCGCTGCATACCGAACCACGTTTTCGAGTCGCAGCGCTGGCCAACATCGACGCGCCCATTTTCAGCGACCTCTTGCTGCACGACATGGGCGAAGCGCGTTCGGACGGACAGTACGAGGAAGACGCACGGCCGAGCGAATTCCGCACCGCGCCCTTGATCGGGGTGCGCTTCCTCAGCACCCTGTTGCACGACGGGAGCGCGCACAACGTCGTCGAAGCCATCGAGGCCCACGGGGCATCTGGCTCCGAGGGACGAGACTCGCTGCAACGTTACAAAGGGCTTTCCCCGGACGAGCGAGCAGGGCTCGTCCGATTCGTGGAAGCCTTGTGAAAATAGCCTGCAATTCGACACAACAAGAGCGACCATGAACCGTACCGCGTTACTCATTGCACTCTCTTGTGGGCTCACCGCGTGCGGCAAAGCGGACGACGCCCAACGCGCGCGCGTCGAGCGCGGAATGAAACAAGAGCTCGAAACACAGATCTCGGCGTTGCAAACCGCGGCCGAGGAGCTCGAGCGCGCCGCGCCGATCGCGGCCAATCGCGGCTGGGACCGCAACGAAGATGCGCGAGCGCTGGCCGCGATGAAGGCCGCCTGGACGCGAGGACGCGTCGCCTACGAGCTCGTCGAAGGCGCGCTCGCGCCGCTCTTTCCGCAGTCCGACTTGGCCACGGACGCGCGCTACGACGATGCGTTGGCCGCACTCGGCAACGCAGCCGATGCGAATTTGTTCGACGCCGAGGGCGTCACCGGCATGCATGCTATCGAGCGCATCTTGTGGGCCGACAGCGTGCCGAATGACGTGCTCGCCTTCGAAAAGGCGCTCCCGGGTTACCGACCTGCGGCACAGCCCAGCGGCGAAGGCGAAGCACGTGCCTTCAAAGAGCAATTGGCGCACAAGCTGGTTCTGGACGTCATTTCACTCAAGGCCCAGTTGGCCCCCATCGAGCTCGACATTGCATTCGTATTTCGTGGCTTGATCGACCTTACTCGCGAGCAACTGGAGAAGGTCGATCGCGCCGCCACTGGCCGCGAGGAATCGCGCTATGCCCAAACCACGCTGCGCGATCTGCGCGCCAACCGCGAGGGCTGCCTGGCTGCGTACAAACTGTTCCAGCCTTGGCTTCTCTCACACGATCAGCAAGCGCTCGACGCCAAAGTGCTCGCCGGCTACGAGAGGCTCCGTGTCGCTTACGATGCCTTGCCAGGCGACGCTTTGCCGCGACCGCCTGCGGGCTGGAGCAGCCTCGAGCCTCGCCCCGAGCACGCCTCGACGCCGTTCGGAAAGCTGTTCTTGATCGTACAGCGCGAGACCGACGACGCCAACGCGGCGTCCTTGTCGGGCAGCTTGATGGCAGTTGCCGATGCCCTGGCCCTACCGAGAGCCGTCTTGCGCTGAGCGGCAAACGAGCCGGCGCCAACTGGGCCGCCGTCTTTTTTCCCTTTGCGGCCGTGCGGCGCCACGCACGTACTATCATTTTCTTTTTTGTGGGGACCGAGGCTACGCTTTCATCGGCAACGTAAGCTCGTGGTGCCAAGCTCCCCTCCTCCGCATTCGAACATGAGAGTCAGCTCCAAGAGTCTGGTCTGGGCAGGTGGGCTGGTGCTGGGCCTCGCGGGCTATTGGCTTAGCTCGAGCCGCTCGAATATCGCTGGCGCTGGCGCCGGCACCGCGTCCAGTTGGTCTGATTTGCCAACACCTCCTACGGCCAATCTGCCGAAGCCGTCCGGAACACCGGGCAACCTCAGCGTGCTGAACTGGGCCGGCTTCAAGGGCGCCGTTTCGTTCACGTTCGATGACGCGCTGCAGTCGCAGCTCGATTATTACCCCACCTTCAAGGCAACCGGCGTGCGTATGACGTTCTACCTCGTCTGCCGGGCCGGCGGCAGCCGCGCCGGTTGGAAGCAGCTGGCAATGGACGGGCAGGAGCTCGGAAATCACACCGAGCACCATTGCTACGCCAACGGCTCGGGCTGCGCGTGGGGCAAATTCACGAACCCGGGTCAGGAGCTCGATGACTGCACCTCGCAGCTCGAATCCGCATTCGGCGTCACGGACGTCTACACGATGGCCTCGCCCATGGGCGACCCGGGTTGGGGTACGCACGCGAGCACGCGATTCCTAGTGAATCGTGGCGTCGCCGACCACGCCGAGGGCGTTGCACCGAACGATGCGACCAATCCGTACGAGCTGCCATCCCACGTCGCGACGCAGGCTGAAAAAGCCGAAGGTGGCTTCAACCCAGTCGTGGATTCGACGGCTGAAAAGGGGATCTGGCGCATCATTTCGATCCACTCCGTAGGCAACAACGATGGCTACCACCCGGTTGACGCGAAAGAGGTTGCCGCCAGCATGACCTACGCAAAGGGGCTCGGAACCGTTTGGGTCGATTCGGTCGTCAACATCGCCGCCTATTGGCGAGCGCAAAAGCTCATCTCAACGACGACTCCCACAACGGCTGGCAACGACAAAACTTGGACGTGGACGCTCCCCGCGCACTTTCCTCCCGGGCGATACCTGCGCGTGAAAGTCGACGGCGGCAGGCTCGAGCAAGGTGGGAGCGCCGTACCCCGGGATCCGCACGGCTACTACGAGGTGGCGCTCGACGCGGGTTCGTTGACTCTTTCGCTTTGATGTCACGAAGCGCGCTCGCGATACCGTGACGTTACAGCGAAGCGTATGGCCTTCGCGTTTCGCTTCCGTGGCACAGCCGCAAAAAGTCCACCTCGCCGGCTGCGCCGCTAATGACAACGCGGCGGAAATGCTGCCTTGATGCGCGCGCAGAGCCTCGCCGATCGCACGAGTTCGTCTTCAGAACGGCTCGAGTCTGTCGCGCAGCGACGAAAAGACGCGACAAAAGAACGGGTGACACGATTATTGAATTGCGTGCTATGAGGCGCACGTGCCGCTTTGGGCCAGACTTTCTGCGACTATTCGCTTTGCGAGGCCAGCTTGCGCCTAGTCGTGGCCAAGCCGAGCGTGCGCTCGTTCCTTGCGGCGCTGGTGGCGCTCCTCGGCGTACCAACTGTCGCGTACGCGCAAGTCAGCGCGCCCGTACCAGCTGAACAGCCCGTAGCAACGTGGCCTCACGACCAGCCGGCAGCACAGGACATTCTCGTTCCGGTCGTGCTCGTGATCGATGCCAGTGGTCACGTTCAGAGCGCCGAGGTCGAGACCAGTGCCGGTTCCGACTTCGACGCGGCAGCGATCGCGGCCGCCCGTCGCTGGGCGTTTAGTCCGGCGCTGAAGGATGGGAGCCCGGTGTCCGCAAAGGTCCGAGCCCTGGTGCGATTCGTGGCGCGGCCGAAGGAGTTCGACACCGCCCCGGCCATCGAACCTCTCGCCCCGCCGGGCGCAGAAATCACGGCTGCCGCTGCGGCCGCGGCCGCAAGTGAGCCGGCGACAATCACCGTGCTCGGCGTGCGTAACGCGCCGCCACCGCGCAGCGCGTCCGAGATCGTTCAGGGCCAGCGCGTCCTCACTTCCGCGCCGCACCGCACCGCCAGTGATTTGCTACTCACGGTGCCGGGCATCGCGCTCACGCAACACAGCGGTGAAGGCGCCGCCCATCAGATCTTCTTTCGCGGTTTCGACGCGATTCACGGCCAAGATCTGGAGATTTGGGCGGGCGGCGTGCCGGTGAATGACGTCTCCAATATTCATAGCCAGGGCTACGCCGATCTGAACTTCTTGCCCGCCGAGGTGGTGAAGCAGATCCGCTCTGCGCCAGGCAGCTATGATCCGCGTCAGGGCGACTTCGCCGTCGCCGGCACGCTCTGGCTCGATCTCGGCTACGCCGAGCCAGGAGTTACCGCTCGCGCTTCTCTGGGTCAATTCGGCACCCGACGCTACTTCATGGGCTACCACCCGAAAGGTTGGTCAGACGGCACGTTTGCCGCGTTCGAGTTGTACTCCACCGACGGCTTCGGCCCGGCACGCGCAACTCAGCGCGCTTCCGCGATCGGGCAAATGGAGTTTGCGATCGGCGCAGCGAAGGCGCGCGTGTTCGCGTCTTCCTACGCGGCGAGCTTCGATTCTGCCGGCGTACTGCGTCTGTCGGACATCGAGAGCGGCGCCATCGACCGATTCGGCTCATACGATCAAAATCAGGGCGGGGATTCGGCCCGCTCGCAAGTCGCGGTCGAGATCAGCCAGGGCAACGACGATTCCCACTGGTCGTTGACCCCCTACGCGATCCTCCGTTCGATGCGCCTCAGGCAGAATTTTACGGGTTATTTGGTCACCCCCACGAACGGCAGCGCCAGCGAGGTGGCGGCCGCCGACAAAGCTTCCGAGCAAGGCAACTCCGAGCAACAAGTCAACGACGCCTCGACGCTGGGCATGACCGGCTCGTATCGCCGCACGTTGACGCTATTTTCTCCGGCGGACAGCTTCGAGGCTGGCATTTTCGCGCGCTACGATCGCATCGAGCAAGCGCAGAAGAAGCTCTCGATCGACACGTCTCAGGTCACGCTCGACGAGATCGACGCCAAGATCAACGCCACCGACATCGCGGGTTACTTGGACCTCGCACTCCACCCGCTCCCCCGCCTCACGCTCCGTGGCGGCTTGCGCATGGACGGCCTCGCCTACGTTTGTCAAGACGACGGCGGGCAAGGTCAAGGGCAGCGCCGCGCTGCGCAGGGCGCACACTTCGGCAAGAAGGCGACGGTCGACTTCCGACTCACCCGCGAGTTGCACGCACTCGCAAGCTATGGCGACGGCTTCCGCTCACCACAAGCTCGCAGCCTCCAGGCCGGCGAAACAGCGCCTTTTACCACGGTGCAGAGTTACGAAGTCGGCCTCCGCTATCAAACTCAGTCGATGCGCGCGACCGCCGCCGTGTTTCGCACCTCGCTCTCGGACGATCTCGCCTTCAATCAGGTCACCGCGCGCAACGAGCGCACCCCGCCGACGCGCCGCACCGGCGTGAGCGCGGAGATGGCGGCGCAGCCCACTTCCTGGTTTACCGCGGCCACGAGCATCACCTACACGCGTTCCGAATTCACCAACACGGACGGCGGCTACAATGCCGGCGATCTCCTGCCCTACGCGCCGCAAGTGGTGATTCGGAGCGATGTCGCGTTCACGCCGACGCTCGGGCGCGCGCTCAATCGGCCGATCACGTCACACTTCGGTTTCGGTCAGACGAGCATCGCGCGCCGCCCTTTGCCGTACGCCGAAATGGGACACCCCTACACGTTGCTCGACGCCGTCGCTAGCGTGCGCTTGCGCGAGGTCGAGCTCGGTCTGAGCGCGTTCAACCTGCTCAATTTGAATTGGTACGACGGCGAATACACCTTCGCGTCGAACTTCGAGCGCGGCGCGGCGCCTTCGCTGGTTCCACAACGACACGTGACCTCTGGCGCCCCACGTACGATCTTGGCCACCCTAACTCTATTTCTATGAGGCTCACCATGTCATCCCGAGCTATTTCGTGTCTGAACGCCGTTGGCATGGCCTGCGCGCTCGCCATCTCGGGCTGCAGCTCTGAGACAAACAGCACCACGGGCCAGCGGATCGCGCTGCACACGAGGGTGTCCACTGACCCCGCGGTGCAGACGACGTTCACGACGGGCTTCGGCTGGGACGTGAAGCTCACCACAGCCAAGGTAGCGATCAGCGCGTTCTATTACTTCGACGGACCACCGCCGACCGCGCTTTACCATGCGCCACGGCACAAACTCGGCGAGCGAATCGCGAACTACTTCATCGGCACGGCCTGGGCTCATCCCGGGCACTACCAAGCAGGCACGGCGTTGGGCGAGGCAATCTTCTCACCCACAATCGTTTACGACCTCCTTTCATCGACCCCCGAGCAACTCGGCGACGGCGATGGCGTGACCGGGATCTACCGCTCGGCGCGCTTCGTACTGCCCAAGAGCGCGCCCGCGGACACCGTGCTCGATGGACACCTAGCGATCGCAGAGGGGCAAGCCCTCAAACACGGCGATGACTCCGCGGAGCCCATCTACTTTCGCCTGATCGCCGACTACGACGATATCGCGATGAACGTAAACGAAGGCGCGGTCGACGGCTGCGTCTTGGATGAGACCACGGTGACGGGCGACGGCACGATCACCGCCGAAATCAAACCGACGATCTGGCTGAACCTCGTCGACTTCTCCAAGCTCGCTCCGGGCAGCGCAGAACGCCCTACGGAGGCCCGGAACTCGGGTTTTTCGCAAGGCCTAACGCAGCTGAGCGCCTATCACTTCAGCTACAGCAACTAACGACTACTTCTTGATCGAAGGAAACGCTCATGATCTCCAAAACAGCTTGCCTATTCGTGTGCGCGGGGCTCTTGACCTCTGTCGGCTGCAGCGATCCGACCAGTCAGGGCCAAGGAACCGAGCGGTTCACCACCTGGGGTGAAGAGTTCATCGAAGAAGGCATTCCCTCAGGCGACGGCACGACGGGCTTCATCGACGGCTGGTCGTTGAAATACCACAAATTCCTGGTGAATTTTCACAACATCGTGGTTGCGGATGCCGCCGGCCATGTCGCGGGCAAGCTCGATAAGCCCCGCTTCGTGGACAACACCAAAAGCGGCGAGAAGGAGCTCATCACGTTCCCCGGCCTCGACGCCAAGGCGTACTCACAGGTCAGCTACGAGATCAAAACCGCGGTCGCGGACGAAGTGCTCGTCGGTGACGCCGATCCGGCGGATCTCGCGATGATGGTTCAGCGGGGCCTGTCCGTGTACGTCGAGGGCGAGGCCACCAAGCCCGACCCCGACGACGCCAAGAAGCCCCTCACCAAGTCCTTTCACTGGGGCTTCAAGACCCAGACCAGCTACAAAGACTGCCACACCGAAGAAAACGGCATCGGGACCGAGGGCGTGGTCGTCACGACCAACAAGACCGACGTCAGCCAGCTGACGACGCACGGCGATCATCTGTACTACGACAGCCTGCAATCCGGCGACAACGCCAAACCGACCGCGATTCGCTTCGAAGAGAAGGCTGCCGCCGACGACGGCCCGAATGGCGATAGCGACGGCGAAGTCTCGCTCGCAGAGTTGTGCCGACAAAACATCGACACCGACGTGTACAATCCTTCGGGCCTACCTGGCGCCACGATCGGCGACTTCGTCATCTCCCTCGCGCGTACCATCGGGCACTTCCGCGGCGAAGGTGAATGCACGATCAAGCGCATCGACCCGCTGCCCAGCGGTGTCGTCAATCCCTGCGATGAATACGAATAACGTCGTATAGCGGAGGCGTTCAGGGTGGGACGCCCCCCGGAGAACAGGCGCCCAGAAGGCCGACAAGCCCAGCGGCCCGTGAAATTCTGGCGGAATCGCGGGCTACCTGTCGTATTAGGCGGTAGCCGATGAAGCCAGACGCAGCAAGCGACGCCACTTACGCAGGGGTCGTCCGAGAATTTCTTGCCCGCCAAGGTCTCGATCGCGTCGCGCGCACTGCGGATGCGCGGCGCGAGGCCCTCGCTGACATCAAGCGCTATCTGAGCGACCGCGATCAGCCAGACGCGCGACGAACGGCTCACATTGCCGGAACCGACGGCAAGGGCTCGACGGCGATCATGCTCGAATCGATCCTGCGCGCCGCTGGGGCGCACACGCTGCTCGAGACCTCGCCGCACCTCGAGCAATTGACCGAACGAATTCGCATCGCTGGTGTGCCCATCGCTCAGGAACAGTTTTCCCGATTGGCGCGCGTACTACTAGACGACCCACGCTGCGCCAATTGGTCCTTCTTTGACCTGGTCACAGTGCTCGGTTGGCTAGTAGCAGCGGAGCAGCGCTGCGATTGGCAGGTGCTCGAGGTCGGGCTCGGTGGACGGCTGGACACGACCAACGTGGTCGCCCGCAAAGACGTGGCACTGATCACGTCGATCGATCTGGAGCACACCGCGATCCTGGGCGACACGATCGCGAAGATCGCTGCGGAAAAAGCGGCCATCATCACACATGCTTGCGACGTCGTGACCGGCGCTTCACTGCACCCCGACGCGGTCGAACGAGTGGAGTTCCAAGCCGCCTCGGTTGGAGCGCGCGTGCACTCCGTCGCCAAGGAGTGCGAGATTCGCTTGCTCTCTCAGTCTGCTTACGAGCAAACCTTCGAGCTCAGAACACCGGTTAGGACATATTCGGTTGCCTTGCCGATGCTCGGCGCGCATCAGGCGGAGAATGCGGCAGCGGCGGTGCGCGCCGCAGAACTGACCCTCGGCGAACGCCTCGGGGAAGCGTTCGTGCGAGCAGGGCTGAAGACGGCCAGGAACCCTGGACGATTCGAGGTGTTCGAGGCCTCGCCAACGGTCGTGTTGGACGCCATGCACACCGTCCAGGCGGCGCAGCGGTTTCGCCAGACGGTCGAGCGGTCCGGCACCTCGACCCGTCGCGCGATCGTGTTTGCCGCGCTCGCAGACAAGCGGCTCCCGGAATTGGTGTACGAATTGGCCGCGCTCGACGCTCCGATCTACGTCGCCCCCGTCAAGACCGACCGCACTGCGGAACCGGAGGCAATGGCGAAGGTCTTCGCAGCGCATGGCGCGCGCACCTCCACGGCCACGAGCATCGAATCCGCGCTCGCCGCGGCCAGCGCCGTGGTCGGCCCCGACGGCGTCGTTTTTGTCGTGGGCGGCGTGTACACGGTGGCAGAAGCGCGGGCACTCCTCCGCTAGGATGGCATGGCGAAATGTCTTTCACTATCGGCAAACTCGCGCAGCTCACGGGATTCACCACGACGCTGATCCGCGTTTGGGAACGCCGTTTCGGGTTCCTCCAGCCAGAGCGCCTCGACAATGGGCATCGCCGCTACGCGGTGGAAGATCTGTCGGTGCTGATGAGCATTCGTGCCCTGCTCGAGCAAGGCTTGCGCATTGGCGACATCGCGCGCATGGGACGCGAAGAACTCGTTCGCAGTGACGCAAGCGCGCCAAGCCCACGAATCACCGCTACCGAGCTCGCTTCTGCGGTCGAGGACGATTACCTCGACGGCCGGCACCCGGCGATTGCCTGGTCGATACTGGAGGCTCTCCCCTGCGCAGTGCTCGTTACCGACAAGCGCGGGCTAGTGCGCTGGGCCAACCACGGTGTCGCCGTGCTCTGCGGCTATGAGCTCGCCGAACTTCACGGTTCTAGACCTGGGCGCATGTTGCAAGGTCCTGGCACCGATCGCCTGGCGGTGGAGCAGCTGCGCGCCGCGATCATCAGTCATCGCCCGTGTTCCGTCCCGATCCTCAATTATCACAAATCCGGAGAGCCCTATCTGGCGCTCGTAGAGGTTGCGCCGCTGGGCATCGGTGCCAATCACGTGGGCTTCGTGGGCACGGCCCGCAAGCTCGAGCACGGGCTGGCCGCTCCCCGCAAAGCTAAGCGCTAGCAGCGCCCCCTCGATGCAGGCCGCTCGCGGTCCGGCGCGCCTTGACTCGGCGCAAGCGCGCACGACGCGGCTTTTGCCGACTCTTCGCCAATTCGATGAACGAAGCGATGTATCCGATCTCGACGTCGGTCGCACGCAAGCCCAAAAAGATCTGCTTGGCGACCCCGTGGCGACCGAGCCGAACCGCCACGACGCTCATTTTGCCTTGGTACTCGGACACCAGCCAGCGAGGCAACGCGGCCACTCCGCGCCCACTCGCCACCATTTGCAGCATGATGTCCGTCGTTTCAATCACTTGGTGGCGCTTCGGTACCGAGCCACTGGGCAGCAAGAACTGGCTGTAAATGTCGAGCCGTTCGAGCGGGACGGGGTAAGTGATCAATGTTTCCTGCTCCAGGTCGGCCGGAACGACGTGAGTGCGACTCGCTAACGGGTGGGCTTTGCCAACGACCAACACTTGTTCGTAGTCGAATACCGGCTCGAAATGCAGGCCTTTGCGGCGCAGTGGATCGGGGGTGACGAGCATGTCGATCTCGTGGCCGAAGAGAGCTCCGATGCCGCCGAACTGAAATTTCTGTTTCACATCCAGATCGACATCCGGAAATCTGCTGAGGAACGGTTCTACGACCGTGAGCAGCCATTGATAGCAAGGGTGACACTCCATGCCGATGCGCAGGGTACCGCGTTCGCCGCGAGCAAACTGAGAGAGCAGGCGCTCGGCATGCTCGAATTGAGGCAGCAGCCTCTGAGCCAACACCGTCAGGTGGTTGCCCGCCGCGGTGAGCTTGAGGCCCCTGCCCTCGCGCTCCCAGAGCGGCGTGCCGAGCTGTTGCTCCAACTTCCTCACCGTGTGGCTCAACGCGGACTGGGTGAGACCCAGGCTGCGCGCCGCGGCGGTGAGCGAACCTTGGCGTTGGACCGCTCGCAACAAGCTGAGGTGGATGCGTTCCAAGCTGCTCATCGATGACACCTGCTCATGGATACATGAGAAATTACCATTATTCCTCATGGATTGCGAAGCGTAGGTTTCGCGGGTCAGCAAAAAAGGAAGCACCTTCATGGCTCGTACGCACAACCTCGGTCTCCCCCGCATCGGCGCCCACCGCGAGCTCAAGTTCGCGCAAGAGAAGCACTGGAAGGGCGCGCTTACCCACGCCGAACTCGAAGCCCTGGGCGCGGACCTGCGCCGCCAGGGTTGGCAGCGCCAGGCAAAGCTGGATTGGGCTCCGGTCGGTGATTTCACGTTTTACGATCAGGTTCTCGACGCCAGCTTCCTGCTCGGCAATGTCCCCGCGCGCGCTCGCGTCGGGCAGGGACAGCCGCTCGATGCGTACTTCCGCGTCGCGCGCGGTCGAGTCGCGGGCGATACGGACGGCGGCGTCGCGGCCGGCGAGATGACCAAGTGGTTCGACACCAACTACCACTACATCGTGCCCGAGTTCTCGGCACAGACGACGTTTCGGCTCGACGCCAGTTCACTCCTCGCTCAACTCGCAGAAGCACGAAAGGCCGGCGTCCCGGCGAAGCCGGTGCTGGTCGGCCCGGTGACGTATCTCTGGCTCGGTAAAGCCAAGGATGGCTCGGACCGATTGTCACTCTTGCCCAAGCTGCTCGCCGTGTATCGCGAGTTGCTCGCGACGCTAGCTCGGGAGGGTGTGGATTGGGTGCAAATCGACGAACCCGCCCTGGTGACCGAGCTAGGAATCGAGTGGCAGCAGGCGTATCGCACCGCCTATGAGAGCCTGAAAGGCGCTGGCAGCAAGCTGCTCTTGACCACCTATTTCGGTCGCCTCGCGGACAACCTCGAGCTAGCGGCTAGCTTGCCGGTCGATGGCATCCACCTGGACGCGGTGAGCGCGCGCGCCGAGGTCGATCCGCTTCTTTCCCTACTACCTGAAGGTCGCGTGCTGTCACTCGGCGTGGTGAGCGGCAGGAACATCTGGAAATCGGATCTCGACCAGGCGCTCGATTACCTGGAGCCGATTCAGCAAAAGCTCGGTGATCGCCTGTGGATCGCCCCTTCTTGCTCGCTCCTCCACGTTCCCGTGGACTTGGCGAACGAGAAAAAGCTCGATCCAGAGCTGCTCTCTTGGTTGGCATTCGCTCAGCAGAAGCTAGAGGAGGTGCAGGTACTGGGTATTGCGCTGAACCAGGACCGGGCCGCGGTCAAAGAAGCCCTGGCCGAAAATGCTCGCGCGCTCGAGAGTCGTCGCTGCTCGAAACGGGTGCACAATCCGCAGGTGCAGGCGGCCGTGGCCGCACTCTCGTCGAGCCTCGGACAACGCAAATCCTCTTACGCGAAGCGCGCCCGCGTTCAGGCACAGGTCTTCAAGCTACCGAAGTTCCCAACGACCACCATCGGCTCTTTCCCTCAGACCGTGGAGATCCGCAAGGCGCGCAGCGATTTCCGCGCCGGGAAGCTCGATACGGCAGCCTACACCGCGCAAATGCACAAGGAGATCGAACGCGCGGTGCGCGAGCAGGAAAAGCTCGGGCTGGATGTGCTCGTCCACGGCGAAGCCGAGCGCAACGACATGGTGGAGTACTTCGGCGAGCAGCTGGATGGCTACGCTTTCAGTGAGCTCGGCTGGGTGCAGTCTTACGGCTCGCGCTGCGTGAAGCCGCCGATCTTGTTCGGGGACATCAGCCGACCCAAGCCCATGACCGTGGAGTGGACGCGCTATGCACAATCGCTGACCCAAAAGCCGATGAAAGGCATGCTGACGGGCCCGGTCACGATACTCAATTGGTCGTTCGTGCGAGACGATCAGCCGCGCTCGCTCTCCTGCTATCAGCTGGCATTGGCCATCCGCCAAGAAGTTCGGGATCTGGAGCGCGCGTCCGTGCGCATCATTCAAATCGACGAAGCCGCGCTGCGCGAGGGCTTGCCGCTGCGCAGATCCGAGTGGCAACAGTATCTGAACTGGGCCGTAGATGCCTTCCGCATCTCGGCCAACGGCGTGGCGGACGAGACACAAATCCATACCCACATGTGTTACTCGGAGTTCAACGACATCATCGAGGCCATCGCCGCGATGGATGCGGACGTTATAACGATCGAGACATCGCGCTCGGACATGGAGCTACTGGATGTGTTCGACCGCTTCGAGTATCCGAACCAGATCGGACCCGGTGTGTACGACATCCATTCTCCGAACGTGCCGAGCGAAGCCCACATCGTGCAGCTGATGAAGAAGGCCGCGGAGAAGATCCCGGCCGCTAGGCTGTGGGTGAATCCGGATTGCGGCCTAAAGACCCGAAGCTGGGCAGAAGTCCTGCCCGCCCTAACGAACATGGTCAGCGCGGCCAAACAGCTGCGCGTTCAGCTTGGCTGAGGAGCTCACATGTGCCTGCTAAAGAAATACCTAAGCACTCTACAGGGAGCGGAGCCTGACACTGCCGCCGCCGCGGTGTACGCTTCGCTCGATCATCTCACTCTGACTGCACCCGAAGTCGCCGCGGACATCGTGCGAGAATTCCGCGATCAACGCGGCAGTTTGAAGCTAATCGCCAGTGAGAATTACAGTTCACTCGCGGTGCAACTGGCGCAGGGCAACTGGCTCACCGACAAGTATGCGGAGGGTTATGCCGGGCACCGCTTCTACGCGGGCTGCGAGAACGTCGACCGCATCGAAGCGCGCGCATCGGCGCTGGCTTGTGGGCTTTTCCGCGCCGAGCACGCATACGTGCAGCCCCATTCCGGCGCCGACGCGAACCTGATCGCGTTCTGCGCCTTGCTCGGTTACGGCAGCGAGCGCCCCGTTCTGCAAGAGCTGGGCGAAAAGGACCCGGGGAAGCTCAGCGAGGGGGCCTTTGCCAAGCTCCGAGCCGCCTTCTGGGGTCAGCGCCTGCTGGGGCTCGACTACTACAGCGGTGGTCACCTCACCCACGGCTATCGCCACAACCTTTCTAGCCGCCTATTCGAGTGCCATTCCTATGGAGTCGATCGCGAGACTCGGTTGATCGATCTGGATAAACTGAGAGCGCAATTGCACGAGGTCAAACCGCTCGTGCTCTTGGCCGGCTACAGCGCCTATCCGCGTAAAATCAACTTCGCCAAGATGCGGGAGATGGCCGATGAAGTGGGCGCACTGTTCATGGTCGACATGGCGCACTTCGCAGGCTTGGTCGCGGGCAAGGTGTTCAGCGGCGACTACGACCCCGTGCCGTATGCGCACTTGGTCACGTCGACCACGCACAAGACGCTGCGCGGTCCACGCGGCGGCCTCGTGCTGTGCAAGAAGGAACTCGCGGAGTTCGTCGATAAGGGCTGCCCGCTCGTCATCGGCGGGCCACTCCCGCACGCCATGGCGGCGAAATCGATCGCTTTTGCGGAAGCTTCGCAGCCCACCTTCGCCGACTACGCCGAACGAATCGTGCATAACGCACGCGCGCTGGCCGATGAGTGCCTGAAGCTTGGTCTACCCGTGATGACCGGCGGCACCGACAACCACATCGTGCTGATCGACGTGGCAACGCGCTACGGGCTCACCGGACGACAAGCAGAATCGGCCCTACGCGAATGCCGGATCACGCTGAATCGCAATTCGCTACCATTCGATGGCAACGGCCCCTGGTACACGAGCGGTCTCCGCCTGGGCACGGCGGCCCTGACCACGCTCGGCATGGGTGAAGCCGAGCATCGTGAGGTGGCGCGAATCATCCGCACAGTACTCGATCGCGTGACGCCGACGATGCAACCCGACGGTGAGCCCAGCCGCGCCAAGTTCAATTTGGAAGCGACGGTCGTTGCCGAAGCGCGTCAACGAGTGGCCGAGCTGCTGCGCCGCCACGTGCTCTATCCCGAGCTGGATCTGGCGATCATGGCGGGAGTCGATTGACGAATTTGCCAGAATAAGTGCGCCAAAGGGCGAGGATGCGCTCAAATGCCGCATTGTCGAGCTCCACTTGCTGTGCGAGGACGCCCTTCCATCGCTTGGAAGGATAGACATGACCCGACTCAATGCTTCGCTGGCTATCGCTGCTTTCTCCTCTCTTCTGCCGAGCCTCGCGCAGGCGCACGTTTCCGTGGCATCGGGCGTCGGTTTTGCGAATACCACCCAGGAAGTCGTGTTCTCGGTTGGGCACGGCTGCGAAGGCGCCGACACGAATGCCGTCAGCATCGAGATCCCGGCCGGGGTAACCTCCGTTCGCCCGGAAACCAGTGACTTCGGTCAAGTCGATATCGAAACGGATGAAGCCGGCTCGGTGGTGCTCGTTTCCTGGCAGAAGTCGGAGGCTGCCGCGCTCGCATCTGACACGCAGTACTACAAGCTCGCGGTCCGCCTGAAGATCCCGGATGCGCCGTTCAGCACGCTGTTCTTTCCCGCGCATCAAACCTGCCGGGCCGCAGACGGCACGATCAGCGTCGTGGATTGGGTCGGTCTCGAAGCAACCGAGAGCGGCTCGGTGGAGCCGGCGCCCGCGGTGTATGTGGTCCCGGCTCGGTTCCCCGGTTGGAACCAATTCAGCGTCGCCCAGGATGTCAGCGATCTCAGCGTATTTTTCAAGGATGCGCAGATCGTCTGGAAGGATTCTGCGGCTTACAGCATCAACCCGACCACGGTCACGTTGATCAAGGGCACGAGCGGAGTCACGCTATTGAGTTCGCTCACGACGGGCGATTCGATTTGGGTGAAGTACTGAGATGGCGCGCCTACTAGCAATCGGAGCCCTATTGCTTGCCGCTGGCCCGGTTGCGTGCGGCGGAAGCTCGGATGAAAAGGCTGCGGCCAAGCCGCCGGCCGGCGCGTGTCTCGATACCCCAAACGAGCTCCCGCGCCCTCCCAATGGAAGTTTGCCTTGCGAGTTATTTCCGCCGACGCGCTGACTGCGCACGACGCCAGAGTGCGGCGAGGCTTCCGACCTTCGGACCCTCGCCGCGCCGAGCAGCTCCTCTCTTCAACGCGCTTGCGCTTCGGATTGAGCTTGATGGTGCTGTTGAGCGGATGCAGCAGCGACGGCAAAGGTGACGCGGTTGGCACGGAGCCCATCGCCGAATGCACCGTCCAGGCGCCAACAGAGTGCCCCGATCCTCCCGTCACTTACCGGGACGTGACCGGGCTATTCGAGAGCAAATGTGTCACTTGCCACTACGGCTTTCCAGGCGGTCCCTGGCCGTTGGACAGTTACCAAGACGTGGCGGACTGGAAGGACACGATTCGCGCCGACGTTCTCGACTGCTCGATGCCGCCGCCAGGCCAGGGCGTGTCGATCAGCAATCAGGAACGCACCGCGATTCTGACCTGGGTGCGCTGTGGCGGCTTGAAATAGCCCACTTCGTCGATCAAGTGGCACGGGGCCATGGCCGTAAAGGCCACCTACGGCACGTCGACGAAGAACGCGATGTGACCGTGGGGCGAAGTCTCTTGATCGAGGCACGACTCATAGAAGTGGAAGCGCACGACCCAACGTCCGGGCGTGTCGAAGCGGATAGGTCCCACCGTGTAGACGCCAGGCGAAGCCTCGGTAATCGTCGGCTTCGAGTCGAACGAGGGTGGGAAGTGCGTCGGCGAGCAAGGAACGTAGAGCTCTATGCGCGAGAGCGCCTTCTCACCCGCCTCGATGCCCTCGAGCGGCGTGTCGTCGGCTTTCGAGCGCGTCGTAACGGTGAAGGTCACGTCCTGATTCAAGTGGATGGGCGTCGATTTCCAAGACACGTGGTACTTGCAATCGTCGTCGTCCCCCTCGGCGTTGTATAGCGTCGCGCCGTAATCCGCGTCGTGCACCGAGTTGCAATCACTGATCGCCGAGGCGCCCCCGCCACCTTCGTCGTCGTCGGTTCCACCTGCACCTGCGGCCTCCTCGTCCGAGGACATGGGTGTCGAGCACGCAGCGGGATCGGAGACACCGGTGGGATGCCCTTCGCAGTGGTCGTCCAGAGCACCCATCACTTGGGTACCGGGCGCGCCCGTGCTGGCGGTTGGCGCGCTATCGGACGAGCAGCCCGCCGCGAGCAAAATCACGTTCACGAGCAAGAAGGAAACGATCGGTCGGATTATCATCGATGGGCTCCAAAACCCACCACCGTGGTCGAGACTAACCGTTCTCCGCCGCGCGTCCATCCCGATCGAGGGCCCGCGGCGACATGTCGCATGCCCGCGAAGTGGCCCCGCTTGCGCGCGAGTCGAACTACGGCTTCACGTGCACGACGCCCGCCATGCCTTGGCCATCACCGAACGAGTGCAGCACGCAATAGTACGGGAAAGTGCCGGCATCGTTGAACGTAAACTCCACGCTCTGCCCGCTGTCGGTCGCGATGATTGGGCTGTCTGGGCTGCCCGCATCCGGGTCATCGGGATTACCGGGAGCCAGTGGATGCGAGCCCAGGCTGCCCTGCCAACGCACGCCCTGCCCGACCGCGACGGTCAGGCAAGGCGGCGTGAAGCTGAGCCCTTGGGTTGCGATGCCGATGATGCGCTCGGCATCGGCATCGCTACGGTCCTCGTAGTCTGCGGCCGTGCAACCGTTGAAGTCCAAAATCACCTCTGCGGGCTCTTCGCCCGCCCCGCCCAGGCCAGCGCTGTCGGTGCCGGCCTGGGCCGCGCCCGCGTCGGACGAACCACCACCGCCGATGCCGGAACCGCCCTGGGCGGGCGCACCAGCACTGGTGTGCGCGGCGGAGCCAGCGTGTGCGCCAGCGCTAGAGGATGCTCCAGCGCCGGCGCTTGCTCCCGTGTCAGCCGCGTCACTGCTGCACCGAATGCAACCGAGCGAAAGCGCCGTAAGCGCTACGAGTTTGCCTGTATTCGACGCGAAACGACTCGCTTGCACGGCGCTCGATCTCCTCTCGAATCAGGCGAAATAGTCAGCGGGCATGGCGTCGAGCCCCGCGTGCGTACCCACCGTGGACACGAAGGCCTCGGGGAAGACCTTCACCGCCGTGGCCTCGCTCAAGTTCGCGCCGGGCGACGCCAAACCGAGCACGAGCGCCGCAAGCACGATGAAGTGCTGCGTCTCGTCGCCTTCGATCGAGCTGGCTAGGAACCGAAGCTGCGCGTCTTCCATTCCGGCCAAGACTTGATTGTACGCCACGCCCGCGCCACGTTCGGCACCGGCCGCGAACTTCAACACGTTGGAGATGCTGGGGTTCGCGATGAGTGCCGCAGGAGCCTTGAATTTGGCAGCAACGTCGGCCTCCTTCACCGGAGTTCCGTTCAGCTCCCCGATCGCATCGACGAGCGCGGCGGCGTGAAGCTTGTGCTGACTCTGGATCGAAACCGCGATGTCGGTGATCACAGCCCGCAGTGGGTACAGCGGGTCCGTCGTTAGGGCTCCGCCGATCAGGCCGGCTCCTGCGGAGTACGCCGTGATGGCATTGTATTCGGCGCTGAGCAACGCGTTGAGTGGCACGATATCGGCATCCGCTACGTCCGGTGCGCCGCCCGCGCCCGCGGCTTCTCCTGCGCTACCCGCCGATGCGCCGCCTTCGCCCGCCGTTCCCGCGGAGCCGCCCGTCGCAGTGGAGCCAGCTTTGCCGCCAGAGCCGGCTTTGCCGCTCGAGCCGCCCGAGCCGCCCTTACCGCCAGTTGACGGCGATCCAGTATCGTCATCGCTACCGCATGCCGAAGCTACCAGTCCGAACAGCGCCGCCGCTGCTCCGGCGGCTCCTGCGTTGATCAGCTTGCGACGAGTCGCGACCGAAGTCGCGGTTTCGCTCGCTCGAGTTTGACTGGTCTCACTGGCTTCGCTCTGTTCGTTCTTTTTGGTCACGTCTTTCATCGCCTGCTCCTGGAGTAGTGGGGAAGAATTTTTCTTTTCGTTCTTCTCGGTCATGGCGGATCCAGGGTGAGCAGGGTATCGAGCGCGGGGAACGTCTCTAGGTTGGTGGTGCCGCTGCCGCCGACATCGAGCACGAACGCAGCGGGGACGACGAGCGTCGGGTTCATCTTGGTGCCGTCGTTGGCGCTGATCAGACCCTCGACGAGCAAGTACAAGACGACGAAGTGCTGCGTTTCCACGCCACCGATCGAGGCCACCAGCTTGGCGGCCGTAGACGTGCTGATGCTCTTCATCACTTGCACGTAGGCAATCGCGGCGTGCTTTTCCTTGTCAGCCGCGAGCTTCATCACGTCCGTCGTGGTGGCGGCAGAGGGGAACGAAGTCGGGATCTTGGCGGTCATGGCGTCGGCAACGGGCGTACCGCCGTTGTCCAGGATCAGCTTCTTGAGCGCGGCCGCGTGCTGCTTGTGTTGGTCCTGGAAGTGAACGGCAACGCTAGTCACGATGTCGCGGGTCGCTTGCGCAGTTCCGGCATCGGCAGCGATGATGCCCGCCCCGGCAGTATACGTGGCGATCGCGTCGTACTCTGCGGTGAGCAGCGCATTCAACACCGTGTTGTCCTTCACCGGGTCTGGGGCCGGGTTGACCTTTGCCTCCGCCTTGCGGCTCGCGACATTGATGGATACCGCGAGGCTCAGCGCGGTCGCTGCTGCCGCCGCGCGCACGATCATCTGCCGTCGACTCAAATCATGATCAAGCATGTTGTTCGCTTTCCTCTCCAAATGCGATCGGCGCGCAGCGTTGGCGATGCGCAGCTGGTCGCAGCACGAGTTGCTCTCCCAAAGGCAACCCGCATTCACGCGCTCGAAGGCGCCTATGCGCTCGAAGGCGCGTGCTCACTTAACACCAAGTACGAAGCCGTTGCTCGCTCGGATCGGACGCAGCCCCAATTTCGTGGCTGCTTCGAAACGCCTCGTTGCGTATATGTCCCCGGCCAAATCTAGACACGGCGTAGACAGCCCGGAGCCATAGGCTTGCGGCAGAAATGCGATCTGGGCGACTCTCCCTATAGACGTGCCAGTAATCGAAGTTCAACCGACCCTGTTCGACCTTCCGCCACGCGCGCTCGAGCCCGCACTGGCGGATCCCGCACACCACGCGCTCTCGGCAAAGCTCTCGCCCGATCTGCGGATGGGCACCATGTCTTGGTCGTTCGCGGGCTGGCGCGGCTTGGTCTACGCAAACGACGCGGACCCGAAGTCGCTCGCGGACGCGGGCCTGACCGCGTACGGCCAGCACCCGCTGCTGCGTACGGTGGAGGTGGACCGTTCATTTTATGATCCGCTCCCGGAGCGCTATTTCCAGGACATCGCCGCGCAAGTACCGGAGGATTTTCGCTTCTTGGTCAAAGCCCACGAGGAGTGCACGCTGGCCCGCTTTCCGAAGCACGCTCGTTACGGCAAGCGCCAAGGCGAGTCGAATCCAAGGTTCCTCGACGCGGCGTATGCCGAGAGCGCCGTGGTCTCGCAGTGCGCCTCCGGTCTAGGCAGCAAGCTGGCTGCGCTCTTGTTTCAGTTCTCGCCGCAAGACGCGGGAGATCCCGGCGCATTCGCCGATCGCCTGCAGGCGTTCCTCGAGCGGCTCCCACATGGCGTGCCGTACGCAGTCGAGCTACGCAATCCGGAACTTTTGACCAAGGCGTATGCCGATGCACTCGTCGCCAGCGGCGCGCTACACGCACACAACGCGTGGGGAGCGATGCCATCGGTGCTCGCGCAAGCACGCCTGATCGCACCGCCGGCACGCAAGCCGTTGATCGTACGCTGGCTGATGCGACGCGGAGACGAGTACCAGGCCGCGCAAGCACGCTTTCAACCCTTCAATCGCTTGACCGAGCCCGATCTGGCGACGCGCTCGGACATTGCTACGCTGGTTAGCAAGGCGCTCGCCCACGCCGTCCCGGCATTCGTTCTGGTCAACAACACCGCTGAAGGCTGCGGGCCTACCAGTATCGCGGAACTCGCACGAGCCGTCGCAGCTCGCTAACGAGACGCATTCTTGAACACGACCGGAACTCGTAGTGTGGCGCGGCCACTCGCGGGCGGGCCGAATTGCGTGGGCGCCACGACGGCGAACAAACATTGCAGGGTGGGCTCGTCCCCCCCTGAACGTCGACCGAAATCGCGAACGTACGCTCAATCTGGGGCCATCGCGTTTCGACTCCATGACCAAGCAGCGGGCGAACCGTCTCGACCTGAGTCACGCGTTCGAATGGCTTTGGCGCGGCTGGGAAAGCCTATTTCTGGAACCGTTTCCAGGTATCGGGAAATTTTTAATCAGATGCTTTCCAGAACGACATGCGCGAGGCAAAAACGAGCTGCGCTGCCACCCGACGGAGTTACGCTGGGCAGGTGTCGTCTCCTCGCTACTCTCGTGCGTTGTCTTGCTTGCCGCTGCTCTCTCTTGCCTTGCTCGCCTTGGTGAGCCTTCACTGCCAGCAAACGGAGCCCTCGTGCGGCACCTCGAGCGGCGGTTCTAGCGCCGGCGCCGCCCCCGTGGCTCAGCCGAGCGCGGGAAGCGGTGGCTCCCCCCCCAACGTCGCAGCGGGCGGCACCACGAGTGCAGGCTCCGGGGGGAGCGGCGTCGCCGCCGGCTCGGGCGGGAGCGCGGACATGGAACCGCGCGGCCCGACGCCGGCCATGAACGGCGCGAATTTCCCGTTCCCTCAGAACCGACACAGCCCGAATTGCAGCTACCCGAACTACCGCAATTCGGACGTGAAGGCAGCGTACGACAAGTGGAAGGCCGACACCGTCACCTCCGACGGCGCAAAGGGCTTCTTGCGCGTCAAACGCACCAAGGAACCAGGCCTGGAGCCGGGCTCCACGGTCTCGGAAGGCATCGCTTACGGGATGATCTTGTCCGTGTACATGAACGACCAGTCGCTATTCGACTCGCTGTGGAAATACGAGCAGTCATTTCTGGGCAAGAACGGGCTCATGGATTGGTACATCCGCGCCGACGGCTCGGACCGCGGCGAAAACGGTGTTGGAGCTGCCAGTGATGCCGATGAAGACATGGCCTGGGCACTCGTCATGGCCGATCGCCAGTGGGGCGGCAAAGGCAGTCTCGGTGACACGTACTTGAACATCGCCAAGCACCAGATCGAACAGGTGTACAACACCGAGATCCAGGACGACAAGCTGCTCAAGCCAGGCGATTCTTGGGGCGGTTGGAGCACGGCCAACCCTTCCTATTTCGCGCCCTCGTACTATCGAGTGTTTGCCAAAGTCAGCGGCAACAACAAATGGAACGATGTTTTGCAGACGTCGTACGACGTGCTGGCCAAGTCGCTGAATGCGGCAAACAAGAACGTAGACAACGGGCTCGTGCCCGCGTGGTGCACGAGCGATGGGGCCCCGAACGCGGGCGTCTTCCAGAACGGCCCCGCATCTCCCACTCATTACCAATACGACTCTTGTCGCACGCCGTTCCGGATCGGGCTGGACTACTGCCAAACGGGTGAGCCGCGGGCACAGAGCTACGTCGCGAAGACGAGTCAGTTTTTTGCGGGCATCGGCGCCAAGCAAATCGTCGATGGCTACAACCTGGATGGCACTCCCCGCCCGGAATTCCAAGGCGGACAGTCCGCAGCCTTCGTCGGCCCCGCGGCGGTCGGCGCCATGAGCAACGCGAGCTACTCGGCCTTCGTCCAAGACGGCTACGACGGCGTGAAGGGGATGAACCTCTTGGTTGGCGGCACCTACTACGACGAGTCGTGGACCGTGCTTTCGCTGCTGATGATGTCCGGCAATTTCCTGGACTACACCGCGATCTCGCCGCTGTAAGCGAAGCCGGTGTAGGGCTGCCGCGCCCTTCCTGACACCTCCGCTCTGCGCGAGCACGTCGGCCTATTTCGCTGCTGTTTCATTGATCTAGAAATCTTGCCTGCACGGATGTTCGGGGCCAGAATTCGGCATGTCCAGTCGGGATGAGGACACCGCGGTGAGCGACGTCGCGCAAGCCATCCCCGTTGCGCCTGCCAGTGATGATTGCCTCGTCGTCGTCTACCAGCGCGAAGGTGGAGCGGGCCGCTGCATCAAGCTCGATCGTCTGCCGCTACGCCTAGGCCGCGATCCGGACAACGAGCTCGTGTTGGAGGATGACGGCGTTTCACGCCGGCACGCCCGCATCGAGAGGCGCTCGGGCCGGGTGGTGTTGATGGACGTGGGCTCCACCAACGGCACCTTGCTCAACGACGTAGAGCTCAGCGGCATCGTCGAACTCAACACGGGCGATCGCATCCAAGTCGGCTCCACGATCTTCAAGTACCTGAGCGCGTCGGATCTAGAAGCCGCGCTGCACGAGCAAATTTTCTCGAACGCCACCACCGACGCCCTCACCGGCCTGCGCAGCAAGCGTCATCTGACGGACGAACTCGGGCGCGAGTTCTCCCGCGCCCGACGCTACAATCGCAAGTTTTCGCTGTTGATGATCGACATCGATCATTTCAAAGCGGTCAACGACCGCTATGGCCACCAAGTCGGTGACATCACGCTGCGCGCGGTCGCGAGCAACGTGCTGTCCTGCCTGCATTCGGACGACCTCGCCGCACGCTATGGCGGCGAAGAGTTCGTAGTGCTTCTGCTGGAAACCAAGCTCGAAGATGCCGTGGTGATCGCCGAGCGCATCCGCCAAGCCATCGCCGAGCTGGCGATCAGCTATCGCGAAGCGCGCCTACGGGTCACGGTCAGCATCGGCTGCGCCGAGTACAGCCACGACGACGAAAACGAAGTCCGCCTGTTCGAACGCGCCGATCAGCTGATGTACGCAGCAAAACAGGCCGGGCGCAACACCATCAGGTACTGACCTCAGAGTGGCGCGACGTCGATCAGGTACGCACCACCGGCCATGCCGGTGCCGCCTTCGGGCGTGCCGTAGTAGCTATTGATGCGCAGCTTGAAGAGCTTGCCGCTTGCGCCGTGCACCAGCCAGGTACCCGCATGCGGGCTGAGCGTGTGCGCCTCTGCATCGTAGTCATACCAGTTCGAGAAGCTGGTTGCGGCAGCCCCCGTGACGTCCACGATCGGGTTGCAATCCGCGTCGAAGAACTTCTCGGTGACGAACTCGGCGTCCGCTGCGTCGTCGGCCGTGACATCGTCGAAATCCTTATCGATCAGAACCGCGCCTCCCTGGCCCGGGCCGCCGTCACCGCTATTGGTGTACAAGAGCGGGCGCTTGAGGGCCAGATCCCACGCGGACGAGCTCGTGGCCGAAACGTCGGTCACCTGGGCCCTCGATGAGTGCTCGATGGACACGAAAATCCAGGGGTTCATCGCCGCCGCAGCCGCGCCGCCCGCGGTCGCGCCCACGTACAGCGTCGTCACGCCCGCTTCTTTCGTGACGACCGAGACGTCACCCGTCGACACACTATCGACCGCACCCAAGAGCTGCTTGCGGGCCGCCGAACAAGCGCTGGGCTCACCGGCTCCCTGGGCGCCGGCCTCGCCCGTGGCACCCGCCGCAGCAGGACTGTTGCCCGCATCGGAGCCACAACCGGTGAGACACAAAACCAACGCACTCAAGATTATTTGTTTCACGATTTCAATCACTGCTTCACCGGCTTGGCATGCATGACGATCGTGCCGGGAGACGACGTCGAAGGTTCTCGGAACGCACTGAACGCGATCAAGAAATTTTGCGTGCCCGCCGCGTCTTGCACGAGCCACGTGGCCTGGGCGGGCTCTTCTGGATTGCTTCCCGCAACGACCCAGGCGCCGGTCTCGAAGGCGCTGACCACGTGATCGCCGCGGAATTGCTTGCCGGCGAACGAGGCCTGCGTCACGCCGTCGAACCGCGCGAGTGCCTCGTCTTCGGCCTCGGCCTGGATCCCCGCGAGCGTCTCGGCAGCCCTCTCGCTGGCTTGCAGGTCGACCGCCCCTACCCCGCCTGGGCCGCCAACCTCGCCATTGACGCTGATCGAATCGCGGCGGAAGCACACATCCCAGTCTTGCGACTCACGTGCCACTGCGGGCGCGAGCATGGAAACCGTACCGCTCTCGAGATCGAGGCAGCCGCTGGGCGCGCCGACCGCGCCCGAGATGCCGCCCGCGGTCCCATCGATTTGCAAGATCTGCGTCGCGCCGACCGAATCACCGAGCGCTGCGTAGCGGATCCGATACCGCCCACTCAGCGGCGCATTGTCTTGCTCCGCGTAATAACTCGAGATTTGTATCTTCCACAGCCGATCGCCACGCTGCACGCCGTACACGTGAAAGCGGCTGAAAAGGGCGTGGTTCTTGCCATCGTAGGCGTACCAATCGAGGAATGCGCCGCCCGCTTTGTCGGGCGCTAAAAATGGCACCTCCGGCGTCGTATCGTCCTGCAATGTCGAGAGGTCGAGCTGCCCGAACGCGGCGCCGCGGCCCGCGCCCGAGGGCCCGCTGTTCGTGAAGACGTCGTAGTTCTCGAACGCGAGATCCCAATCGTTCGATTCACGGGGGTTGCTGGGCGTTACGAGCGCGGGCTCCGCCAGCTGCACGTACACTCGGCCCGTGTCGGGGACCGCCACTTCGAGCTCGCGCGTTCCGTCATGGACCGGCCCGGCGGTGCTCGAGCAGCCCAGCGCCAAGCAGGCGACGCCAAGCACGAGCAAGCATTGCCCGAGGCCACTCATGGCGTCTCCTCACCCGGTAGTAGAAGGCTCAGCCCGATGTACAGCACCCGACCCAGCGGCGGCCGCAAATCACCGATCTGCCCGGGATTTTGCTGAATATCGAACAGGTTGAGCACCCCCACGTAGGCTTGCAACGCCGACCACAGCCGACGCGACAGCCGTGCGTCCACGGTTTCATAGCCCGGCGAGCGAGTCATACTGTCCACGAACGCGCCGCTGACGAAGCGCGCGCGCAGATAGAGTTCGAGCTGCCAAACCATGCTCAGTCGCGCAGAGGCCGTCAACGTGTGCGCAGGACGCCCGCTGAGCGGTTGATCGGCCAGGACATCGTGGGTCCACAGGTAGTCGTAGGACAGATCGGCTCGCAGGCGCGCACCATCTTGCAAGCTGAGCCCCAGGTTTGCGCCCATCGTGCGCACGCGCTGGAAGTTCTTGTACGAGTAGGTCACGACCGTTCCGCTGCGCATGCCGGAGGCGAGGTCGATGTCGATCAGGTTGTTGACCCAATTGGCAAAGCCGCCCGCGCGGAACGTGCTGAACGCGGCCGGGGTGAAGGCCACGTCCGCGTTCACCCCCCACGAGCGCTCCGCCTCCAAGGCGGGGTTTCCCCGGACTCGGTAGCCGTAAATGGAGTGATCGAAATTGAAGCCGAGCTCTTCCGCGCTCGGGGTTCTAAAGCCTCGCCCCGCTCCGATGCGCGCCGTCCAGGCGTCGTTCGGGCGCGCGGCGACGGCGAGGCGCGGTGCGATCACGCTGCCGTAGCGGCCGTGATATTCGCCGCGCGCGCCGGGCAACACGGTCAGCCAAGGTTGCAGCTTCCAGGCCAACTGCGCGTACGACGCCGCACTGTTCAGACCTTGGGGCGAGACCTCGGCCGTGGTGCGCGTCAGCAGCTCACCGTCGATTCGCTCTCGGCTCTGCAACTCTTGCGTCAAGCGCTGACTTTCGAAGCGCGTCCCGATCACCCAGGTGCGCGAGCCATCGGCGGCGGTCACCGTGGCTTCGAAGCTCTGAATGGACTGAGTACTGAGATGCGCTTGGCCAATCGGGGAGTCGCGCCGAAAATTGCCGGAGCTCGTGTCGACCCATTGTCGCGCGAGCGATAGGCGCAAGCCGAGCTGGCGGGTGAGTCGAATTTTTTCCAAGAAATGCAGCGCGAAGCGATCGCTCTCCTGCGGCAAATCCGTGACGTAGCGACCGAGTCCGGGATACTCCGTGGACTCGACGCCATCGAAACGCTGGTGCAGCCAACGCGCGCGCAGACTGACATCGATCTTGGGATTCAGTTGCGCGAAGACGCGCATGCCGACGAGCGATCGCAAAGTCTGCGGGATCTGGGTGTCGGGCAGCCCCCGAATTTCGGCAATCGCAGCCTGGCTGGTCCGCGAGAGATCGAGCTTGGCCCATGCGCCCGGCTTGCGATACGCCGCGTTTCCCTGGAGCACGACTCCCTGGTGGCTGCGGTATTCCGTCCGCGCTTGCCCGCTCGGGCCTTCGACTGCCGGCGCGGCGCTGACCATGTTGACCACGCCGCCAATGGCACTCGAGCCATACAGCGCGCTCGACGGACCAGTTACGATCTCGATTCGCGACAGATCGCCGATGGGAACGCCGGCCAGATCGATGGCACCGCCGACATCGCCGATCACGGGCTCGCCGTCTTCCAAGATCAACACTCGACCCAAATCGAAGCCCTGGATTTGAATCGGGCTGACCGTGCCGAGGTAGCCATACGCGCCCGGATTGACCTGCACTCCGGGCTGAGTGGAGAGGGCTTCGGCAACATTGGTGGCCCCGCGCCGTTCGGCCTCGGCGCGCGTCACGACGTCGGTCTTGACCACCGCGCGCTGCGCTTGCTCGGGGGTGCGCGTGCCAGTCACCACGACCTCGTTCACCACAGCCGGCGCCGGCGCTCGGGCGTCATTCTGCGCACGGGCGCGACGGCCGAGACCCGACAGAGCGAGGAGCAACATCAGCCCGCACCAACCCCTCACGGCCGAGCGTTGGGGGCGAGCATGTAGCGCTCGATACTCTCGTGAATGAATGCGCGTGTGGCCTCGGGCGTGTTCGCAGCCGACTTGTCCTCCAAGCGCCGGAAAAGTGGCTCATACAGCCGTTCTCCAGCCACCTCGGTGGTGGTGCGGAGCTCGCTGCGCGGCGCGAGCAGGCTCGCCCATTCGCCGCGCACAATCTGCCAAAACGCGCCCGTCGCTTGCCAATAGCTGGCCGCAACCCGAGTCTCGCTCGGATCGATGTGAGTGTAGTGATTGACCCCACGCTCGCGCACGAGCAGATGTTGCGGATCGAGCGCTAGCTTTTCGTTGTCCTGCTCGTGCTGCCAACCAGCGCTGGTGATACGATGGCGATTGACGCCGAGGAGCACGTCGTAGTCGCTTCGCTTCGTGTATTCGCGGCGCGGCAATGGGCGCCAGGTCTTGTTCGATTGCCAGACCGACGATTGAGCGTCGTGGTCCCAGCGCCCAACGCCCTCGTAGCGCGGACCATCATCGACTTCGAACACCGCCTGCGACCAAGTGCAGTGCGCTTCGGAGGCCGGCAGGGCGCGCTTTTGCCACTGATTTTTGCCCTTGAACTCGAGCAATTCGCGATCCTCGAACGCCCAATCTTGGCGCCAATGCTTGGTCACGTCGTCGCCAATCACGAGCAAGTGCTGCAGCGATACGCGACCCGGCGCGTCCTCGAGCACGATCACGAGCTCCTTGGCGCCCGTGTGCAGCGCCTTGTGCTTCTCGTACCCGGGCGTCAGCACGTCCGTCTCTTCGAAGTCGAAGGTGACGTGGTAGGAACCAGCCATTGCCAGGATCGCTTTTCGGTCTTTGTCCGAATCGCAGGTCAGCGGCGCAGAGTTTGCCGGAGCGGACGCTGGCGCAGGGGCAGCCGCGCAGCCGCTGAGCCAGACAACCGCGAGAAACGCCGCAACGGGACCGAAGTAAACGCCGTGGAAAGAGATTGAACTGCCTCTGAACACCTCTCTCCTCTAGACCGGTTTCGCGCAAATGAAAATGGATATGATTATCATTTTCAAATTGTTGGGAGCCGCCCGCTTGTACGGACCCTGACGGACCGCTAGCGTGCTGCGGTGCTGGCACTTAGAAACGCCTGTCGAATCGCGCCCCTAGCCGGCCTGCTGTTCATCCAGTGCATGGCCAGCCAGAAAGCGCCGGCCCCCCTACCCGAGGCGCCCCTTAGCCCGCTGCCCGCACTGCCCGCCGCGAGCGCAGTTCCCAGCGCTCGCACGCTGGTTGCTCCGAGCCCGCCCACGCTCGGGCCCGCGGTTGCCCAATACGCAGAAACCGCGCGCCGGATCCGAGAGGCAAGCTTGGCCAGCGACGCTGCGTTTCAAAAGCTGAGCTACCTCAGCGACCGAATTGGCGCGCGCTTGAGCGGCTCGCCCGCGCTGGAGAAAGCGGTCATCTGGGCCAAGGATACGCTGATTGCCGATGGTCACGAGCGAGTGGCCGCGGAGCCCGTGCTCGTTCCGCACTGGGTTCGAGGCACGCAATCAGCGACCCTACTTTCGCCAGTCGCACGGGAGATCGCGGTACTGACTTTGGGCGGCAGCGTGGCGACACCACCCGGGGGCGTGACCGCGGATCTGCTCGTGGTCAGCTCCTTCGATGAACTCGAAGCGCGCAAAGCCGAGGCGAAGGGAAAAATCGTGCTCTTCGATCATCCCATGTCGCCCAGGGGCAATCCGGGAGTCGCATACGGCGAAGCGATCGCTTACCGCGTCACGGGTGCAGCGCGCGCGGCCCCGTTGGGCGCGGTGGCCGTGCTGGTACGTTCACTCACGACTCGCAGCCTGGGCGCGCCGCACACCGGCTCGATGCGCTTGCTCGAAGGCAAAGCCAAGAACATCCCCGCCGCCTGCGTTTCGGTCGAAGACGCCGAGCTCCTGCACCGCTTGGCCGCGGCCGGCGACAAACCCAAGCTGCACATGACGCTGCTGCCGCAAACCTTGCCGGATGCTCAGTCTGCCAACGTGATCGCTGAAATCCGCGGGCGTGAGCTGCCCGATGAAATCGTGCTGATCGGCGCACACTTGGACTCTTGGGACGTCGGTCAGGGCGCGCAAGACGACGGCGCGGGCGTGGTCACCGTGATGCAAGCGCTGACCACCTTGCGCACGCTGGGCCTCGTCCCTCGCCGAACCCTACGCGCCGTGCTGTTCAGCAACGAGGAAAACGGCAAGCGCGGCGCCGCGCAGTACGCCAAAGCTCACGAAAGCGAGCTCGCTCGACACGTGGCCGCGTTCGAAATGGACGCCGGCTCCGGAACTCCGCTCGGCTTCATGACCGAGGGCGAACAATCATACCTCGGCGAAGCGCGTGAATACGCCGCGCTGCTCGCGCCGATTGGCGCAGGCACGATGATCGCCGGCTACTCCGGAGAAGACGTGCAAGCGCTCAAATCAGCAGGCGTGCCGCTGTTCGGCGTGATGCTCGACCTCGAACACTACTTCGACGTGCACCACTCCGCGGCGGACACGCTCGACAAAGTGGACCCCGCCAATTTGCAGAAGGCCGTGGCCGCGCTGGCCACGTTTTCTTTCGTCGTCGCCGATCGACCGGGCACCTGGCGCGCGCGGCCGCCTTCGAGCGCGCGGCCGTGAATCCTGATTCAGGGGGCGATCGCGAACCAGCAACGCACCTCGCGCGCAGCGCTGTTTCCGCGCTGCCCGCGACCGCGACCACGCAACGCCTCGTCGCCCTCGACCTGATGCGCGGCTTGGTGATGGTGCTGATGGCAATCGATCACAGCTCCGACGCCTTCAACGCAGGCCGCGTCTTCACGGATAGCGTGGCCTTCTATCGTCCGGGCACGCAACTACCCGCCACGCAATTCTTGGTGCGCTGGATGACTCATCTGTGCGCGCCCACGTTTCTATTCTTGGCCGGCATCGGCCTGGCGTTCACCGTCAAAAAGCTGCGCGATCAGGGCAAGCCCGAATTGGCGATCGATCGCCACTTGTTCACCCGCGGGCTGATCATCGCGGGCTGCGAACTCTGGATTTCGTACTTCGTGATGCCCAAGGGCACGTTCTTGTTGCAGGTGCTGTACGCGATTGGCACGAGCTACGTGCTGATGATTCCGCTGCGCCGTGTCCCGACCACCGTCGCACTCGGGCTCTCGCTCGCGTTGCTGGTCCTGCTCGAGCTCGTTGGCGATCTGCTGCGTGCGAAGTTCGGCGCAACCCCTCCGCTGTGGGCCACGCTGCTGGTCCTGCCGGGCGATCCCAAGCCGCTCGTCGTCGCCTACCCGACGCTGCATTGGCTGGCGCTCATGCTGCTCGGCTGGAGCTTCGGTCGATACCTGCTGTTGCGGAAGCCCTCACCCGCCCAGCTAAGCCGCTGCCTGCTCGCGGCCGGCGGCCTATTTTTACTCGGTTTTGCTTTGGTCCGCGGCCTGGATGGGTACGGCAACATGGCGCTCCATCGCGCAGACGGTTCGCTCGTGCAATGGCTCCACGTCAGCAAATATCCACCCAGCTTGTCGTACGTTACGCTCGAGCTCGGGATCTGTTTTTGCTGCCTCGCAGCGTTGTTCTTGATTTCCCAGCGCTTCCCGCCCAAACCTTCGAATCCACTCTTGGTGCTGGGGCAAACGCCGATGTTCTTCTACCTGCTGCACTTCCCGCTGCTGGTGCGCGGCGCGCAATTGCTTGGCGTCGAGGGCAAGCTCGGCCTCGGTGCCGCGTTCCTGGGAGCGGGCTGCGCGGTGCTCGTGCTGTATCCTGCCTGTCGCGCGTACCGACGTTACAAGGCGGCGCACAAGCACGGCTTGTCGCAGTACATCTGAGGCGCGCCAAGAGTTGACAGCGCGGGGCGTCTACGTTACCCGGAGCCTGCGTTGGTGCTTCACCCTCCGGTGAGGCTTACAAGGGAACCTGGTGAAATTCCGGGGCTGCCCCGCAGCGGTAAGCGAGAACGAAGCTCACGGAGCACTGGCCCTAGGCTGGGAAGCGTGAGCTGAGGAAGGCGGCATCAGCCGCAGTGCTCGTGAGCCCGAAGACCTGCCAGCGCCGCCGCAGCACTCAGCTTCGGTGCCGCCCCGAAAGCTCGCGGGAGCCGACGGATTCAGCCAAAAACGCCTCGATTTCGCGGCGCTCTGGCGCTGCCATTTTGCGGAGCACTTCATGCCTCAGTCGCACCCGGCGCGGGAAATCGTCCCCGCGTGCCGCTCGATCTCGTCTACCGCGGCCGCGCTGGCCGCAATTATTTTCGCTATCGGCTGCAACGACAACGATGGGCTGAACACGAGCATGGGCGGTGCCGGAGCAAGCGAAGGGGGCCATGCGGGGGCGACCCATACGGGCAGTGCGGGCGCGAGCCATGCGGGTAGTGGCGGAATGGGCGGTGTCAGCAGTGTGGAAATCGGCGGCGGCGCGGGCAGTACCGAGATGAGCGAGGTGGCGGGCGCGGGTGGAGTCAACAGCGCCGGCGAGGCGGACTCCGGAGGCGCGAACGGAGGCAACGCTGGCGCGGGTGCGGGAGGGGTCGCGGGCAACAGCGGTAGCGCAGGCGCTTTCGGCGTAGCGGGCAACGGCGGTGGCGCGGGAGCTGGACCAGTCACGAACTGCGTCGCGGGCGGGACCCCATTCGTAGTGGGCAACTACGTCGATTCGGCGGGAGCGCAGCTGATCTTACGAACTGCGGCGAAAGCAGCCACTTTTGCGTTGGTCCCCGCCGGATCAGCAGATCCTACGCGGCCGCCCCAATTGTTCTTGGTCGAGCGGGTGTGCGTGCCAGGCGGCGCGCTGATCGCAAGAGACCAAAGCGCTAGCTACCGGGTCGATTTCCTGCAAGCCGGTAGCCAGTTTGCGATTTGCGTGTCCGCGGCGGTGCCGACACTCGAGGCGGCCTTAGCGCTGCCTGCTGCGAATCCTGCCCACAGCGCAGACACCGGCTGCGCGGGCCACCCCTTCACGATCTACAGCGCGGAGGCGCTCTGATGATCTGTCAGCTCATGCTCCGCGTCGGCGCTGCTCTCTTGCTACTGCTTTCCCTCGCCAGCCGCGCCCGAGCCGCGGACGGATATGCGACGAAGCCGCCTTATTCGCTGACGTTGCCCGGCTCCGATCTGAGTTACGGCACCTCCGCCGACGTGTTCGACGGCAGCATCACGACTCGTGTCGATGGCTTCCCGCTCGCCGGTCGCTTCTTGGCTGCCACCGGCCGAACCATCTATCTGCAGAAAAACTTCGGCGCTGATCTGTGGCTGCCGGTCGCGACACTCGGCCCCGATGACACGATGGATCCATGCTTCATCGAGATCTCGCCCAACGGCAAAAAGATCGCGCTTGGTGCCGGCTTTTACAAGCCCCTGTTCGTGTTCGACACGTCGCTATTGAGCGTCAGCTCGCCTCCGAATCTGCGCACCACGGCGGGGGTGAAGATCTGGGAAGAGAACATGTATGACGGCGCCTGGCGCGGTAATCGCTACCTGTTCATCAACGCCGGCGCTGATTTCGGCAGTCAGATCTACGCCATCGACACCGACGGCGCGACGGGCGCACCGATCCCGATCCTGCCCGAAATACCTGGCGCGTCAGGGGGGCTGGCCTTCGATACCGCAGGCAACCTGGTCACCGGAATCGGCTTCGGTTATGGGACTACCGCCACGGGACAGCTCAAGATCTGGCCGTCGTCCTCGATCGATAGCGCACTTGCGGGCGCCGCGCTCAGCTACCTGACGACGGGCAAGGTGTTGATCGAAGGCGCGCTCAGCGCTGCTTCATTGGGCTTCGACGCGAGCGGGAACCTGTTCGTCGGCGGTGGCGACGCATTCGGCAATACCGGCCACTACGGCTACGCGGGGCTCGTCAGCGCAGCGGCGGTGCAACGCGTGCTTTCTGGCGGTGCTACGGCAGATTTGAGCTCGCCCGCCGACTTCGCCGAAGTGCAGCCCGATCCTTGCCACAACGACGACGCGACCAACGTCTGGTACGCGCCCTCACTCGGCATGCTGGTAGTCACCGCGGATCTCAGCTCGAAGCCGCCCGACTGCGCCCAGTTCGATGTGACTCATTCCGGTCCCGATGGGCAGCAGTTCTTCTCGCCGAATGCGCCGGACAGCGACGGCGATGGCATCCCCGATGGCGCTGACAACGCTTATTTGACGCCGAATCCCGATCAAAAAGACACCGACGGCGATGGCTGGGGTGACGCGGCCGACTGCGACGCCAACAACGACGGCTTGGTCAACCGCGGCGACCTGACGGCACTGATGTCCGCCTTCGGCAGCAGCACTGGCGATGCGAACTACGCGGGCGGCTACGATTTCAATCACGACGGGCACATCGACTTCGCAGACTTCGCCGTGCTCGAGACGCGCTGGGGCAAATACGCCGTTTGCGAGTGAGCGTGCGCACCTTCACGATTGCCGTGAGCGTCGCCGCTGCGCTCGCGGCGTGTGGCGGACGTTCGCTGGTTCAAGCCAGTGACGAGGGATCCGGCGGCTGTGCGCCCGATTGCATCGAGGGCCCATCCAATGCGGGCTCGGCAGCGCGCGGCGGCGCGGGGGGCAGAGGTTCGGCTGCCTCGCACGATGCGAATAGCGAAGCCGCGGGTGCCGCTGATTTTCTAGCCGGTGCGGGCGGCGAACCGGCTGACGCTAGTGCACCGAGCGAGAACGAAGCTGGCTCCGGAGCCTGGGCAGGCGCGGGAAACGGAACTGGCGCGGGAAACCTGGCGGGATGCGGAAATGTCGCGGGGGGCGGGTTTGGTGGCTCGTGCGCGAGCAGCGCAAGTCCCTTCGCGACGGACGCGCTCAGCCATTCGTTTGGTGGCGGTCAAGACTTCAATCAAGCGTCCGGTTTTCCGCAAGCCATCCTGGGGCCGCCCGCCGCCAACGATCCGAGCTCGGTCGTTTCGCTGGGCAACGGGGGATGGGTAGTCTTGAGCTTCGGGGGCAACGCGATCGTCGATGGTCCCGGCGTGGATTTCACGGTGTTCGAGAATCCGCTGCCCACCTTCAAGGAGCTCGCCAGCGTCGCGGTGAGCGATGATGGCGAGCATTGGACCGAATTTCCCTGTACCGCGGCCCAAGACACGACTGACTTCGGCCTCTGTGCGGGGGTGGGCGTGGTGTTTTCGAGCACAGAAAACGGCATCGATCCGCTCGATCCCGCCGTATCTGGCGGCGACCACTACGATTTGGCCGATATCGGTGTCCGCCACGCGCGCTACGTGCGCATCACCGATCGCGTCGATCTCACCGGCGCCGCGGGCGTGTTCGATCTGGACGCGGTGGCGATCATCCACGGCGAGTGTCGGTAGATCCGGGAGTCGTGAAGCGGGCTACGCGACGGCATGCTCCGCCGCGCGCCCGCTACCCAAAACTCAAGGCAAGAGAATGCGGCCAGGAGCGGCCTCAGTCCTCACATCGGTGGGACACGAGTTGCAATCGCCGATCGCTTGCGACGAGACCATCACCCGTTCGCGTCCTTGGAAGCGGATCTTCGCGCGGTACGGATAGCTGAACGGCGTCATCGTTCGAAGTGTTCGTAGTCGCACCTTTGATGCCCACCGCGACCAAGCGAGTCTGCGACGGCGAGAGAGCAACACCCCAGAGGAAGTCCGCGGGGCCGCTCAAATCGAAGGTCTCGAAGCCGCTGTCGCTGAATGAAGTCTCGGGCTTGCCGTCCGGGGTCATGGCAATCACGACACCATCGACATCGGCCGATGTGGCACGACCGCCACCCACGAGCACGATGTGATCGTTCGGCAGCACGACGAGCTCGCGTGATTGAAAATGAAAACGACATTCAATTTCAAAAATCCGTGCGGCAAACACGATCAGAGCGTCAATGACAAAATTAAAATGTTCTGCCCCTGAACATTCGGTAACTCAGCAGACATAAACTCTGCATTTCAGATGCGACATTTCGCTCGCATTCCAGCAACGCTGTGCGATTCGAGCTTCGGCGAGCTGAATCGAGCGCCGGTGCCGGGACCGCGCATTACCGCCACGATTGCTGACGGCTCGCCCCCGCGCCGGCGTCGCGTCACCACTTTGCTCCTTTACGCCCCCCGACTCCACGCGCATCTTACGGCCATGTGCTCCCAGGGTCCGGCATCCGGCGCGAGAGAAGCGTCCCTCAAGCGTCGCGTACTGATCGTCGACGACGATGCTGACTCGGCGGACCTTTTGGTACAATTGCTGGAGATGCGTGGTCACGAAGTCCGCAGCGCCGGCAGCGCCAGCCAAGCCGTGGCGGAAGTCGCAGAATTCGTACCCGAAGTAGCAATCCTGGACGTCGGCTTACCCGACATGTCCGGCTACGAGCTGGCTCAGCTGTTGCGAAATTGCGAAGGGATGGCGGAATGCAAGCTGATCGCCGTCACGGGCTATTCGGGGGATTCGGCGCTCGCACGCAGCAAGATAGCGGGGTTCGACCTGCACCTGGTGAAGCCGGTCGACCTCGAGCTGCTCGCGCGCAGTGTCCTCGGTGATAGTGCTCGCGCCGAGCTATTGCCGAAGCTGGAAGCGAAGTAACGATCGCTAGCAGCTCGGTGAGTGCCCCGGTCTTACTAATCGACACCTTCTCGCTATTTTTCCGCGCATTTCACGCCCTGCCAGCGATGTCGACTCGCGCTGGCGAACCGACCTCTGCGCTCTACGGGTTGTCGTCGTTACTGCTCAAGTTGCTGCGCGAGCAGCGAGGAGCGGCCCTTTCGTTCGCGCTCGACGCACCGCAAGCCACTTTTCGGCACGAGGTCTTCGACGAATACAAGGCAGGCCGCCCCGCCACACCGTCGGCGCTTTCTGCACAATTTGCCCGTTTGCAACAAATGCTCGATGCGCTGGCGGTGCCCGCATTTCGCTGCCCGGGTTTCGAAGCCGACGATGTCCTGGCCACCCTCGCCAAGCGCGCCCGAGAAGCCGATACGCCCGCGTTGGTCGTGAGCGGGGATCGTGATTTGCTGCAGCTGGCGCGCGGCTCGGTGCGAGTCTATTTCGTAGGGCGCCGCGCCAAAGACGCACTGATCTACGACGAAGCAGCCGTGTTCGCTCGCTTTGGCGTCGCGCCCGAGTTTTTGCCCTCGTATGTGGCCCTGGTCGGAGATCCCTCCGACAATTTGCCGGGGGTTCCGGGGATCGGCGCGGCCACCGCGCAGAAGCTCTTGGTCGGTAGGCGCAGCTGCCGAGAACTGCTGGATGACATCGAGAGCGTGAAGATCGCGCGCGTGCGCGATGCGCTCGCACAACATCAGGCCCAGATTTTGCGAACCGAGGCCCTCGCGCGATTGCGCGAAGATGCCCCAATTGGCGCGCAATCGCTGGGCTGGGCGGTTCCGACTGCCGAAGCGTTCCACTCGCTCGCACAGTTGTTCGAAGAACTGGAGTTCAAGAGTCTACTGAAGCGTTTGCAAGCGCTCACTCCGTGAGTCTGCTCGACCCGGCACGGTGGGTGCATGCTATCGAGCCGTGACAACCACCAATTGGCTCTCCCGGACCTTGCTCACCACCGCGGTCACCGGCACCGCGACCACCGCGGCGTTGTTCCTGCTTTCTTCGCGAGAGACGGGGCACTCCGCCGCCGCCTTGAACGCCACAAGCCACATCTTGTGGGGCGACAAGCATTCGAGTACGACCATTGGGATATTCGACACACGCTGGCCGGCGCAGTGCTGAACGTAGGCGCGGTGGCGCTTTGGTCAGGAGTGCAGTCGTTGCTCCCGAAACCGCGCCCCGTCTTCGCCGCTGCGCGGAATGCGGGCGTGGTGTCCACCCTCGCCTACCTTACTGATTATCACCTGGTACCGCGTCGCCTCACCCCTGGCTTCGAGCAGCGGCTATCGCGTCAGGGTCTGTTCAGGACCTACGCCGTGCTTGCCGCATCCTTGGCGGTGGGCGCACTCGCATTGGGATCGCCGAGAAAACGCCTCAAGTAAGTCGCGGTGCGGCTGTCGGCGCTGTGCGCCACTTCCGCGGGAGGGCCGGCGATCACGATCCTTCCGCCTTCGTCGCCTGCACCGGGGCCGATGTCGATCACCCAATCGCTACTGGCGATCACGCGCATGTCGTGTTCGACGACGATCACGGTGGCCCCTGACTCGACCAGCCGTTCCAGCTGCGCGAGCAGGCGTTCGACGTCTTCGGGGTGAAGCCCCGTCGTCGGTTCGTCGAGAATGTATACGGTGCCGGCGCGTTGTGCGCGCTGCAGCTCGGTCGCAAGTTTGATGCGCTGCGCTTCGCCGCCGGAAAGCTCGGTCGCCGGTTGCCCGAGCCGCAAATAGCCGAGGCCGACTTCGCGCAGCACGTCGAGCATTCGGCGGAGGGTCGCGTCATTGGCGAAGAACTCCCACGCTGCGTCGACCGTGAGGCTGAGGACATCGGCGATGTTCTTGCCCTGATAGCTGACCTCGAGCGTCTTCGGGTTGTAGCGCGCGCCATGACACGCAGAGCACGGTGCATACACGCTGGGCAGGAAGAGCAGCTCGACCATCACCGAGCCTTCACCCTGACAGGTCTCGCAACGGCCCTTGGCCACGTTGAAGGAGAAGCGCCCCGCATCATAGCGCCGCGATTTAGCCAACTTCGTGCTGGCAAAGAGCTTCCGCACTTGATCGAAGAGGCCAGTGTAGGTGGCAAGATTCGAACGCGGTGTGCGACCAATCGGACGTTGATCCACCTGAACCAGACGCTTGACGTGCGCCATGCCGCTCGTAATCCGTCCCTCGAGTTCCGGCGCGGCGCCGCGTTCCAGATCCTCACCCTCGGCCTCCGCCTCGACTTCTGGCAGCTGCTCGCCGAGCTCGCGCGCGAGCAGCCCAACCAGCACCTGGCTCACGAGGGTCGACTTCCCAGAGCCCGAAACACCGGTCACGCTGGTCAGCACGCCCAGCGGAAATTCTGCGCTCAAGCGCTGCAGGTTGTTGCGAGTCACGCCGGTGAGCTTCAACCAGCCACTGACCGCGCGTGGCTGGTGGGCACTAGCCCGGCTGTCTTGAAACAGATAGCGACGAGTCACCGATCGCTCGCAACTCTTCAAACCCAGAAGCGGCCCACTGTACAGCACCTCTCCGCCAAACGAGCCCGCGCCCGGCCCGACGTCGACCAGCCAGTCAGCATGCCGAATCACGTCGATCTCGTGTTCGACGACGAACAGCGAATTCCCAGACGCTTTCAGCCGATCCAGCGCCCGCAAGAGCGCCTCGGTGTCGGCGGGGTGCAGACCTGCCGACGGCTCGTCCAGAACGTAGACGACCCCGAACAAGTTCGAGCGCACCTGGGTCGCCAATCGAAGCCGTTGCAGCTCGCCCGGCGACAGCGTGGGGGTACTCCGCTCCAAGCTCAAATAGCCCAAACCGAGGTCGAGCAGAACGCTCAGCCGCGCGCACAGATCTTCGGCGATGCGTCGCGTCACGAGCGCTTTTTCAGGGTGCGCGCGCTCCAGCTGAGGCAGTGATTTGGCCGAGCCGTCGGCATAAGGATTCAGGGTCACGGCCAGTTGCTTGAGGGGCAAGCGCGAGATCTCGGCAATGTCCAGACCCGCAAAGGTGACGCTCAGCGCCTCACGGCGTAGCCGCTTGCCACCGCACTCATTGCACTCCGTGCTCAACATGTACTGCGCCACGCGCCGCTTCATCAGCGCGCTTTGCGTGGTCGCAAAAGTCGAGAGCACGTGGCGCCGCGCGCTCGAGAACGTGCCCTGATAGCTCGGTTCCTCTTTACGCTTTAGTGCTCGCTTCACTTCGGCGAGGTTGAAACCGGCGTACACCGGCACCGTGGGCTGCTCTTCGGTGAACAAGATCCAATCCCGCACTTTTTTCGGTAGATCACGCCAAGGTTGGTCCACGTCGTGACCGAGAGTGGTCAAAATATCGCGCAAATTTTGGCCTTGCCAGGCCGTCGGCCAGGCTGCCACCGCACGTTCGCGGATGGTCAGCGACGGGTCAGGGACCATCGATGCCTCGGTCACTTCGTAGATACGACCAAGTCCGTGGCAAGTGGGGCACGCACCCTCCGGTGTGTTGGTCGAGAAGGACTCCGCATACAAGAGCGGCTGCTTACTTGGATAGTCCCCCGCTCGCGAATAGAGCATGCGCAACAAATTGGAGAGCGTGGTCACGCTACCGACGGACGAACGAGTGGTCGGCGTTCCGCGCTGCTGTTGCAGGGCAACGGCCGGGGGCAAGCCTTCGATCTCGTCCACCGCCGGCACTTCCATTTGATGAAAGAGCCTGCGCGCATACGGCGAAACCGACTCAAGGTAGCGCCGTTGCGCCTCGGCATACAGCGTGCCGAAGGCCAAAGACGACTTGCCAGAGCCTGAAACGCCCGTGAACACCACTAAGCTATCGCGCGGGAGGTCGACATCGACCTGCTTCAGGTTGTGTTCTCGCGCTCCGCGGACGCGCACGAACCCCGGTCTCGCTGAGCTCGGCTTCGGCGCATTTCCATTGTTCGGCATAGGCACTCGCTCAGCCACCTGCAACGACTACGCCAGCGATCGAAGTGACGCGGGCATCCTCGGGCAGACGGGCCACGTGGTCGATCATCGCTGGAAAGCGCTGACCGCTCTCGTCTTGCACCAAGAAGAAACGCAGACGACTCGTGTCCAGCCCTTCCAGAGCATCACTGGGCAGTCGAGCCTGAAAGCGTGTACCAGCGCGCCCTACGGGGTAGTCAATCTCGAGTGCGGTGAGCACCCCAATGCGCCGTCCGAATCGATTGAGAAGTTCGGCCACGATGGCACTACCCGCCGCGATTCAGCCTACTTGCGACTGGCCATCAGCGCGGCATCGGCCACTGCGGCAACCAAGATCGCGGGCTCTACGGGCTTCGCAACGTGCGCCTGAAAGCCTGCCTGCAAAGCCAGCCGCTGATCCTCACGGCGCGAGTAAGCGGTCAGGGCGATCGCTGGCAACGCAGCGGCGCTGTACCCTCGGGCGCGGACGGTGCGGATCAGCTCGTAGCCGTCTTCACCAGGTAGACCAATATCGCTGATCAGCACGTCTGGGACTGACCCTGCGATTTTGGAGAGCGCCTCGCTTGCGTTGCCCGCGTCACTTACCTTGGCTCCCTGTTGCGCGAGCACGGTCACGAGCAGGTCGCGCGCGTCTTCGTCGTCTTCGACGACCAGGATCTTGATGTTGGATAGACGACCGATGGGCAGCCCGTGATCGATCACGCTGGGGGGCGGGCTGGGGCGATCGCTCTCACCGCCACGAGAACCGCGCCGGTCGTCAGCGGGCAGTGAGATCGAAAAAGACGCACCGAGCCCTTCACCCTCACTGTGCGCGCTCACCGACCCGCCGTGCGCGGAGACGATGTGACGCACCAACGCGAGGCCTAGCCCGAGCCCAGAATGCCGGCGCGTGGCCGCATCGTCCTCCTGTCGAAAGCGATCGAACGCGTGCGGCAAGAATTGCTTCGCGATACCTTTGCCCGTGTCATGAACCGACACGATGACCGACTGCTCGGAGCGCTTCAGTTCGACCCGGATATTGCCGCCGGCCGGCGTGAACTTGACGGCATTTGCTAGCAAATTGCCGACCGCTTGCTGCAGGCGATCCATGTCGCCGCGAACCCGCAGATTCTCTTCGGGGACGCTCAACTCGAGCCCGAGCTGTTTCGCATCCGCCGACGGCTTGATCGCGTCGAATGCGGCGCGGGTGATTTGAGCCAAATCCAACGTGGACAGCTCCAAATGCAGCTTGCCGGAGATAGCGCGCGTCGTATCGAGGATATCCTCGATCAATTGCACTTGAATCTGCGCGTTGCGCTGAATCGTCGTCAGGCCGCGCGCGAGCGTCTCGCGGTCCAGGGTGCCTTCGCTGAGCAGGCGCGCCCAACCCAAGATCGAATTCAAGGGCGTGCGCAATTCGTGCGAGACGGTCGCCAAGAACACGTCCTTCGCGCGATTGGCTTCATCGGCGGCTTCACGCGCTCGGCGCGTAGCAAGCTCGGTCCTTTTGAGGCTCTCGTGGAGGAGCCGGGCGCGGGCCAGGGTGCCCACGCGTGCACGTAGCTCCGCCGGATCGAAGGCCTTCGTCACGAAATCGTTCGCGCCCGCGGCCAGGCCTTCGAGCAAATCATCTTGTCCGCCGGTGGCCGTGAGGACCAGGATCGGTAGCGTCGCTTCGTCGAAGCGTTCGCGCAGGAAGCGGCATATCTCCAGGCCCGACATTTGCGGCATGTGCCAGTCGAGTACGAGCACATCCGGTGGATCGCCGTTGGCAAGGCGCTCGAGCACGGCTGGGCCGTCGACGAATACCTCGACCTCGTACTCCTCGGCCAACAGGCGACTGGCGATTTCCCGCTCCAACGGGCTGTCATCGACCAACCAGATCCGAGCGCGCTCGAGACTGGCAGACGACGGGCGGGCTTCTAGTGGACTCATGGAAGATCGGAGCAAGCCCTGGGGCCTTGGCTCGCGACACGACGATAATCCAAAGCCAGCGAGGTACGCGGTATATTCTCGGCTGTTTTCTGTGGCATTGCGCCTCAATGGCGAGGCTTTGGCCAGCTCGGGGCGCTCCGACTCCTGCGAGTGGCGGCACCGCTACCTTACCTTGACGGGGCGAGTACTGCGCCATAGCTTCGCATCAGACTGCGAAAATGACCCAAATCTTGGTGGTTGACGACAGCAAGGTCATGCGCGACATGATCGTGGCCTGCCTGCGAGCAATTGCGGATACGACCTTCACGCACGCCTCGAGCGGGCTCGAAGCCATCGAACGGTTGTCGCTCGCTCGCTTCGACATTTTGGTGCTCGATCTCAACATGCCGGACATCGGCGGCATCGAGGTCTTGGAGTTCGTGCGCGCGCAAGACACCCTGCGCGCGCTGCCGGTCTTGATCGTCACCACTCGCGGCGACGACCAATCACGGGAACGCGTGCTTCAAGCCGGGGCAACCGGATTTCTGGCCAAGCCGTTCACGCCTGAGGCAATCATCGCCGAAGTCCGCGCCATCCTCGCCGATGGCGCGGAGCACGTCGCGTGACAGGAACCGCGGATCTCAAGGAGTTCATCGCCGCCTACCTCGTCGAGGCCGAAGAGCACCTGACGCTCGCCAACACCCAGCTGCTCGCGATCGAGAGCGCGCAGCGCGCCGGCGAGACGAATCCACGCGCGGTCCGCGAGACCTTCCGCTCCCTGCACACGATCAAGGGCTTGTCGGCGATGGTGGGCGTAGAACCGGTAGTGGCGATCGCCCATCGCATGGAAAACTTTCTGCGCGACTCCGATCGCTCGGGCGGCGCGCTGCCCCAGCCGGCGATCGATGCCTTGCTGCGCGGCGTGCACGCAATCGAGCAGCGTGTTGCCGCGCTCAGTCGCGGTGACTCTGCCGCCCCGCCCTCGGAGGAACTGCTAACGGCGCTGGATTCGCTGGGGCTCGCAGCGCCGATCGCCTCTTCGCCCACGGCTATACTCGACCTCGACCCGGGCATGCTCGCCAAGCTTGCGCCGTTCGAGGTCGATCAACTGTTGCGCGGCATTGCCAGTGGACAGCGCGCGCTACGCGCTGAATTCAGCCCATCCCCGGAGCGCGCCGCGCGAGGCTCGACCATCAATTCGATCCGCGAACGCATGGGCAAAGTTGCGGATATCGTGCGCGTGTTGCCGCGCGCGGTGCCCGCGAGCCCCGAAGCTCCCGGAGGTCTGTGCTTCGTATTGATCCTGCTTACGAAATCGAGCGACGAAGTGATCGCGGAGGCCGTCGGCCTGAGTCGCGATAGCTTGCACGACATCAGCCGCGCGAGCGCGAACGCAGCCGATGACCCCAAACTCGTGCCAGCGCTGGAAGTCGCCTTGGATGGCGCAGACGACGGCAAGTTCGACAGCCACTCACGGCGCGGCGTGGTGCGCGTCGACGTGAGTCGCCTGGACGACGCGATGGAAGGTCTGTCCGCGCTGATCGTAACTCGTTTTCGCCTTGCGCGCTCGATCGCTGCGTTGAGCCAACGTGGGGTGAACACTCGCGAGCTGTCCGAGATCATGACTGACAACGCGCGCCAACTGCGCGATCTGCGGGCTGCGATCGTGCGGGTGCGGATGGTCCCGGTGAGCGAACTTCTGGAGCGCCTTCCTTTGCTGGTCCGCGGTCTGCGCCGAGCAACCAACCGCTCGGTGCGGCTGGAGCTGGAGGCGGGCAACGCCGAGCTCGACAAAGCGGTCTCGGAGCGCTTGTTTCCGGTGCTCGTTCACTTGGTGCGCAACGCCGTCGACCACGCGATTGAGACTCCAGACGAGCGACTACGACGCAGCAAGCCCGAAGAGGGGCTGCTACGCATCACCTGCGGTGCGCGCTCCAATACCCGTCTCGAGATCACGGTCAGCGACGACGGGCGCGGTATCGACCGGGCGGCGGTGGCGAGAAAAGCGGGCCGGGCCGCCCCGAGTGACGACGCTGGGCTCTTGGATTTGCTGTGCATCCCCGGACTCTCTACGCGAGACATCGTGACCACGACCAGCGGGCGCGGCATGGGTATGGAAATCGTGAAGCGCACGATCGTGGATGAATTGGGCGGAGAGCTCGAGGTTCACAGCCAATTGGGGCAAGGCACGACCTTCACGCTGCGCGTCCCACTCACGATCTCGATCGTCGACGCTTTTTCATTCGAATGCGGCGAACAGCGCTTCGTCGTGCCCGTGACCATGGTCGACGAGATCATCGAGGTCGATCCCGATGGGCTGGTTCAGGTCCCCGCCAACGACGACGGCAGTCCGACGGTAGACATCATTTCGCGGCGCGGCATGGCCGTGCCGATGATTCAACTGGCTCAGGTCTTCCGCCTGAAGACCGGGGGAAATAGTGGCAGAAAGGCGATCGTGGTGCGCCGCGCCGGCGCGCCCGTAGCATTCGCCGTCGATCGCATGCTGGGCCAACAAGAGGTGGTGATTCGCCCGATCAACGATGTGCTGGTGCGCGCGCCGGGCATCTCCGGCGCGACGGATCTGGGCGATGGTCGGCCGACGCTGGTTCTCGATCTAGTCGCGCTCAGCGCGAGCCTCAATACCACCCAACTGCCGACGAGGGCGCGATGAAGCTGCACGTTGTGTTCACCCTGGCCGGCGCCGAATATGCGCTACCATTCGACGCTGTGCTGCAAATGGAAAGCTACACCGGAGCAACGCTCGTGCCCGGCGCGCCCGCATACGTCGACGGCATCGTGACGGTGCGCGGCTTGGTCGTGCCCGTGCTCGATCTGCGAACGCGCCTCGGACTGCCCCGCATCGAGCTGACTTTGGACACTCGGATCATCGTGACTGAGTCTCACGGGCGCGTAGTCGCCCTGCGCGTCGACAGCGCGCGAGAGGTGCTGAAGCTGGATCTGGAAAAGCACCAGCCAGCGCCCAGCATCGTCAGCGAGCGCTCGTCGGGCCTGGTGCACGCGGTGCATCCCTTGGGCAAACGCCTCTTGCTTTTGATCGATCTACCGAAACTCCTAGGTGAAAATAGCCATGACCTCCAGCCCCCCGCCCTCCCCCAAGATGGCTCAAACTTTCAGCTCCCAAGTTGAGACGGTAGCGCAATCGCTGCGCAACACGGCAAGCGAGATCGGCGGAATCGAAGCCGCGACCCTGCGGCTTGCCACCGCTGGCAACGAGCGCGCAGCGCTCGGCGAGCAAGTCACCGTCGCCACCGAGGCGATCGCGGCCTCTGTCGAAGAAACCAGCGCCATGACCGCGAAAACGGCGCGGACGCAACAGGGCCTGACGGAGCTCGCGCAATCGCTATCGGCAGACGTCGAAGCGTCGAGCGCCGCGCTTCGCGAAGTGGCAAATTCGATCAACGCGACGAAAAAGGACACCCAAGTCCTGGCCGAATCCTCGGAGAGTACGGCTGCCGCAACCGAAGAAGCGGCCCGTTCAATCCGCGGCGTGAGCGGCAACGCTCAAGATCTGGCGGCTGCCAGCGAACAACTGCTGGCCACCTCGACCGAGATGGCCGCCGGCCTAGCCGCGATCTCCATGCGCGCCGAGAGCAACGCCTCGATGATTACCGAGGTCGGCGCGACGGCCGAAGAGATGGCAAAAGGCATCGAGCGCCTGGCAACCGACGCGCGTGACGTCACGAGCCGCATCGCCTCGGTGGCGAGCAATGCCGCCGCGATCGCCAAAGGCATCGCCAGCGTGGCCGAGCGCGGCGAGAACTTGGCCGCGTCGGTCATGGAAACGGCCACCACCACCGAGCAAGTCTCACGCTCGGCTGCGACGGCGGCCTCGAGCTCCAAGGCGCTGGAGGCCGCCGGCGCAGAAAATGCTGCGACGGTGACGGAGCTGGCGGCGTCCGTCGAAGAGGTGGCCGCAACTTCGGAGAAAAACTCGCGCGTCGTCGAAGCCAACGCATCGACCATCGAAGAGCTTGCGAAATCCGCACAAGCGGTGTCGCGGTCTGCGGAGGACATCGCGCGCCTGGCCGAAACCAGCGCTGCCGCGAGCCAGCAGGTGGAGGCCTCGACTCGACGCATTGCGCGCGTATGCGATGAAGCACGCGCGGTTGGCGAACGCGTCACCTCACTGGCGCGCGAGGGCGGCACGACCGTCGGGCGCTCGATCGATGGTCTGGCCAAGATTCGAAGCTCAATCACTTCTTCCGCAGGAGTGATGAAAGAGATGGGGCAAAAGGTCGACGAAATTGGAGATTTCGTGCAAACCATCAACCTCATCGCCGATCGTACGAACTTGCTCTCGCTGAATGCGAGCATCGAGGCCGCCCGCGCCGGTGAGCATGGGCGCGGCTTTGCGGTCGTGGCCGAAGAGATCCGCGCGCTCGCGGACCGCGCGGCCACCGCCAGCTCGGACATCGCCAAGATCATCCGCGCATTGCAGAATACGGCGCGCGAGGCGCTCGCCGCCACGCACGAGGGCGAGCGAGTGGCGACCGACGGCGCGTCACTGGCCACGGAAGCGGAACGCGCCCTGGCCGCCATCCTGGGCGGTGTGCAGGAGCTCGGTCAGTCCGTGCGCGAGGCGGCAGAAAGCGCAAACGAGCAGGTCGTGGTCGTGAAATCGCTCACGGACGCCTCCACCAAAGTTCGCGAGCAATCGCGAATCATCGCCACTGCCACGGGAGAACAGGCCAAAGCGACCCAAGACCTCGCGCAGAGTGCCGGTGAGATGCGGCAAATGGCCAAGCAGACTACGCTCGCTTCGAGTGACCAAGCGCGCGCTCTCCGTGATGTGGTGCGGGCCAATACCCAATTGGCGAGCAACGCCAAACAGGTGGCCCTGGGTGCTGCCGAACAAGCGGCGGCGGCGGCAGAATTGTCCAAAACGGCCCTGAACATGCGCAGCCAAACCGATGCCACCCTCGCCAGCCTGAGCGAGCAAAACACCTTGGTGCAAAGCATTGCGGTCCAAGCGGGTGAACTTCGCGCTGCGACCGAACGCAGTGTGCTCGGCTTGAGCGAGCAAGCCAAGGGAGCTGGCGAGATCGCCAGGGCCATCGATATGGCGCGTAAGGACGCCGCTCAGAACTCCAAAGGCCTGCTCGAGCAAGCCAAAGCGGGCAAAGAGCTGGAGGGGGCCGCCAAACAAGTAGCGACTTCGGCCGCCGAGGTCACCCGCGCTAGCTCCGAACAAAGCAAAGTGGTCGTGTCCTTGGCCAAGAGCGCAGACGACGTGCGGCGCATCGCCCGGCAGACCGCGCGCGCGCTCGAAGAACAAAGCGATGCCGTAAGCTCACTCGCCGACACCACCAGCAAACAGACCAAGTCAATCGGCGCGATCCGCCATGCCCACGGCGAGCAGAGCACCGCCAGTGAGCAAATCGCGACCGCCGTCAACGACATGCGCGGCCGAATCCGAGAGACGGTGGCGGCGTCTGCGCAGCAGGCCAGAGAAGTGGGCACGTTCGGCCGTGAGATGGAGGCGCTTTCCGCGCAGATCGCCAAGATCCGCGCGGCGAATAGCAGTCAGGTAGAAGCCGTATTGGCCCTCGCGGCGAGCACCCTCGACGCTCCGAGCAAAGCATGACCTCGGCCGCGACCAGCCCCCTGCTCGGTGAAGGCGAGCGCTTGGAACGCGTGAAGGCCCTGGCTCAGGCTGGCGTTCCTGCCTTGCCGGAGTTGGTTTCCGAGCTGGTCGACGGCAACTGGGCGGTGCGGCGCGCGGTGGTCGCCGCGCTGGCCGGCGCAGACTCTGCGGGCATGCCGATCTTGATCGAAACCTTGCGCAGTTCGCGCGAGAACGAAGCCAAGATCGCCGGCTTGGTCGATGCGCTATCGACGACGCCCAACGCCATCGACGATCTCTTGCTGAACCTCGCCAACGACGGCGACGTCGCCGTCGTGTGTGATGCCGCGCAGATCTTGGGACGCCGCGAGAGCGCCAAGGCGGTGCCCAAACTGAAGCAGTTGACCGAGCACCCCGACGACAACGTAGCCCTCGCTGCGGTCGAAGCGCTGGGCCGCATCGGTGGCAAGGAAGCGCTCGAATCCTTGCTGCATCTGACCGAAAGCCGCAATTTCTTCCGGACCTTTCCCGCTATCGATATCCTGGGCCGCAGCGGCGATTCGCGGGTACTGCCGACCCTGCTCGGGCTTTCGCAGGAACCGTTGTATGGCGCCGAAGCCGTGCGCGCCTTGGGTCGCCTCGGGGATCCGAGCGCCGTGCCTGCGCTTTTGGATCAATTGACGCGCGCGACGGGGGGGCTGGTGGGTGCGATCGCGCTGTCCTTGGTGGCCATCCACGAGGCGGCCGAGCAACGCTTCGGTACGGGCTCGTCCGTGGAGCGTTTGCTCACCGACTCGCCCAAGCTCAGCGAACTCAGGCAACGCCTCTCGCTCGCTCTCAAACGCGCCGATCTGGCCGAGCAGCTCGCGCTCAGCCAAGTTTTGTCTTGGGTAGGCGAACAAAGCAGCGTTGAAACCCTGCTCGGTTTGCTGCGCGGAGCCCCAGCCGTCGCGCAGAGTGCAGCGGCATCACTCAAACGCCTGGGCGCGCTTGCAGAGCCGCAATTGCTCGAAGCCTTGCACAGCGCGACCAGCGAGGAACGCCGGCTGTTGGTGCCGCTCGTCGGCGGCAAGCTCTCCGCGCGCGATCAGCTGGTTGCCTGTCTGCAAGACGAAGATCCCATGGTGCGCGCTGTCAGCTGCGATGCGCTGGCTCGCACCTCCGATCCGGCAGCCGTACCCGCTATTTTCCCACTCCTCGCCGACGCCGATGGCCGCGTGGCTCAGGCCGCGCTGGCCGCTATCCAAACCTTGGGCAGTGACGACACGCGCCGCCTGGCCCTTGCCGCCGCCAGCTCGAGCGACACACGCCTACGCCGCGCGGCGCTGCGTATCATTGGCTACTTCGGTTATCCGGCGGGCTTGCCTGCATTGCTCGAGGCATCCAGGAGCGACGACGAGAAGCTGCGCGAGGCCGCCATCGCCGGCTTGCCATTCATCGACGAACCGCGGGCACAGAACGAGCTGCTGCACGCCGCGCGTCACGTCTCGCCGCGCACGCGCACCTTCGCCGTGCGCGCGCTGGGACACACTTCGGGCGATCCGGCCGTACTCGCGCAGCTCCGCGCGGGCCTCGGTGATGCCGACGCTTGGGTGCGCTACTACGCTTGCCAAGCGCTCGGCCGCTTGCGCGACGATTCTGCGACCGAAACAATTGCGCTCCTGCTCGAGGATCCCTATGGACAGGTCCGCGTTGCGGCGGTCGAAGCCTTGGCCCACCTGCGCGGTGCGCGCGCCTTCGAAATCCTGAGCGCGGTCATTGGCGCAGCCGATGCTGATCTCAATCGCGCGGCCGTGCTCGCGCTAGGCATGTCCAAGAGGGTTGAAGCATTGCCCCCGCTGCTCGCGGCGATGGCGTCGAGCGACAGCGCAACGCGACTGGTCGCTCTCTCGGCGTTGGCCGAGCTCGGTGTGCCCGAAGGACTGCCGGCCATTGCACGAGCCACACGCGATGCGGACGAGGGCGTGCGTGTCGCTGCGACCGGCTTTCTCGCCGCGCGTTCGGACCTCGGGGCCACGACCGAGCTGATTGCGCTCTTGCTCGAAACGCCCACTCGCGAACCGTTGCTCCGCGCTCTGGCCAAGCCAGCTCCCCACCGTTGCCAAGCAATCGCGACCGCTCTCGCTCACGCAGACGATGCGTCGGCGGGCGCGCTGGTGGCCGCCCTTGCGCGCATGCAAACCGAAGAGTCGCTGGCGACCATCCGCGCCGCTCTGAATTTGGGCAACGATGCGGCCCGCCGCGCTGCAGCCTGCGCATTGCTTGCGCTGCAGGACTCGAGCAGCGGCGCCGCGCTGAAGCGAGCGGCCATTTCGGACCCCGACGCTGAGGTGCGGCGGATTTGTGCGGCTGCGCTGGTCCGATGAGCGTCAGTCTTCCGCTATCGCCACAGGTCTTCGCCATCCTGAGCTCATTGGTCGAAGATCGTACCGGCCTGCACTACGACGTCTCGGAGTTGCAACTCTTCGGCGAACGAGTGTCTGCTCGCGCAACCGAGCGCGGTTTCGAGTCTTTGCTCGATTACTACTATTTCTTGCGCTACGACGCGGACGCCGAAGGCGAGCTCGCGCTGCTCGTGGAAGCGCTGGTGGTCAACGAAACCTACTTCTTTCGGGAGTTGGCGCCGCTCAAGGTCGTGGTCACGGACATAGTGCCACGTTTGCTCGCACGCGGGCTCAAACCGCGCATTTGGTGCGCAGCTTGTTCGACAGGCGAAGAACCCCTGACCTTGGCCATGCTATTGGATGAGGCGGGAATCTTGGATCAGGTAACGCTCGTGGCCAGCGACATCAGCACGCGCGTTTTGGCTCACGCGCGCGCGGGAGTCTATCGGCGCCGCTCGATGCGCTCGCTCCCGCCCGGCGTCATGGGTCGTTGGCTGGAAGGTGACGACAATTGCGTGAGCGTCGCACCGCACATCGCCCGCGCCGTCACTTGGCAGCGCGTCAACTTGGCCGATGACCGGGAGCCGCCTGCGCTCGGGACGTTCGACGTCATCATCTGTCGCAACGTGCTGATCTATTTTCGCGATCAGACGATCGAGAAGGTCGTCGACCGCCTGTGGCGGCAGCTCGCGCCCGAGGGGCTGTTGTTGTTGGGCGCATCGGAATCCCTACTTCGTTTCAAGGTGTCGTTCGCGTGCGAGGAACAGCGGGGAACCTTCTTCTATCGAAAGCTGCCGAAATGAGCGCTATCCGCGTATTGATCGTGGACGACTCCGCATTCGCGCGGAAAGTCGTGCGCGAAAGCTTGATGACTAGCCCGCAGATCGAGATCGCCGGCATCGCTCGGGACGGCATCGACGCGCTCGAGAAAATCGCCGAGCTCGATCCCGATGTAATCACCCTCGATTTGGTGATGCCGAACCTGGATGGCTTGGGCGTCTTGGCCGCGCTCACACCTGCGCAGCGCTCACGCGTCGTCGTCGTCAGTATGGCGGACGGCGAGAGCGATATCGGGATCGCCGCGCTGGGTTTCGGAGTTTTCGACCTGGTGCACAAGCCCACCGCTCTGGCCGTGGCCAGCTTGCACGACATCGCCGAAGAGCTAGTGAGCAAAGTGTTGCTCGCTGCCGCGCAGCCCCGCGATCGCGAGGCCGAGACCGAGCCGGTGATCTCCGCGCGCCCGCTGCTCCACCGGCACTCGGATCGGGTGGTGTTGATCGGCACCTCCACCGGAGGCCCACAAGCGCTGACAAAGCTGCTGAAAGCACTACCCGCTGATTTTCCGGCTCCGATCGTGATCGTGCTGCACATTCCGGTGGGCTACACCGGCCCACTCGCCGAGCGGCTGAATGGCGACTGCGCGATCGAGGTGCTGGAGGCCGAAGAAGGCCTGCCACTGCGCCCCGGTCGAGCGATCCTGGCCCGCGCCGGCAAGCATCTACGTCTCGCGGGAAGCGGCGACACGCTCACCGCGCATCTCGACTGGGAGCCGACTACCTCGGCGCATCGCCCCTCGGTCGACGTCCTATTTCGGAGCGCCGCGCTGTTGTTGGGCCAACGCGCTCTGGCCGTCGTCCTCACCGGCATGGGCGACGATGGTCTGGCGGGCGCGCGCGCGATCACCGAGGCCGGCGGACAAGTGCTGACGGAGACTGAAGCCTCGTGCGTCGTGTACGGCATGCCGCGCGTGGTCAAGGAAGCGGGGCTGTCCGTCTTGGAAGCCCCGATCGGAAAAATGGCGGAGGAGATCAGCAGTCGAGTCTAGGAGCCGTGACCGGCGAGGTCTCGGACTTGCGCAACATTCGGCGGCGCCGCAACACAACCGAGCTCGCGGAGCGTAGCGTGAAGCGCTTCATCGAGCGGGGTATGCGGCTCTTGGCCCAGGAAACGCCGCAACTTCGAGTTGTCGAGCTCTAGCGCAGAGTTCCACAAGTACCTCATCTCGATCATCTCGCGGAACGTCTCGATGAACGGCGCGAGAAGATACACGGCGAACCACGGAAACCCCCAGATCCGCGCGCGCGGGACGCCCGCCGCGCGGCGGGTCGCTTCGGCGATTTCCACGCCGCGTTCGAACCAGTGTCCGCCGAAATGGAAAACTTCGAATGGCGAAAGCTCGGCCTCGCGTGCCACGAGCTGCGCGATAGTCTCGGCCAAGTCGGGCAAATACGCCCAAGCATGGCCGACCTCACGCTTGCCTGGATAGCTCACCCAGCGCAGCGGCTTGCCAGGCGTGACCAAGGCTTGGCTAAACCAATTGTTTTGCCCCGCCGCGCCGAAGAAGTCCCCGGCGCGCACAATCAGCACGGGGACGCCTTCGCGTGCCGCCTGCGAAAGCCGCTGCTCCATCGCGACACGGATCGCACCCTTGCGCGTTTTTGGCCGCTGCGGAGCCGACTCCGCCACACGTGGGAACGTTTCCGGACCGAAGTTGTAGACGGTGCCCGGAAAGACCAGACGCGCACCGGCCGCCCTAGCCGCCGCGATGCTGTTCTCGAGCATCGGCAGGGCTAGCCCCTTCCAGTTTCGGTATCCGGGCGGATTGGCCGCGTGAACGACCAAGCTCACGCCAACCGATGCGGCCAGCACGTCCGCCGCATTCATTGCGTCGCCCTTCACCCAATCGATCGCCCCCAACGACGCCATGCGCGCTTTCGCCTGCTCTGGGTCTCGGCGCAAGGCGCGCACCTGGAAGCCGCGTCTCGAGAGGGCGCGCGCAATCTCACTGCCCACGCCGCCCGTCGCGCCGATGATCAATGCCGTTTTCGTCATGTGCTCACCATCGGTTCGATCGCGCTATTAGAAAATTGCCGAAAAGCGGTTATCTGCTATACAAATTTGTATGAATCGTGCGCAGCCCGGTTGGGAGCTCTACCGCTCGTTTCTGGCGGTCATTCGCGAGGGCAGTCTTTCCGGCGCCGCCCGCGCGCTCTCGCTCACTCAGCCCACCATCGGCCGTCATATCGATGCGCTCGAGGCGGCGCTCGGCGTGTCCCTATTTACCCGCTCGCAAGCTGGTTTGATCGCGAGCGAAGGCGCACGCAGCCTCATCCCCTACGCAGAAGCCATGGCCAGCGCCGCCGATGCGCTGCAGCGCGCCGCGTCCGGCGAGGCGGAAGACGAGCGCGGCGCAGTACGCGTCACGGCCAGTGAGATGATTGGAGGCGAAGTATTGCCTTCGGTGTTGACCGCGTTTCGCGAAGCCCATCCGCGTGTGGTCGTCGAGCTGGTGCTCTCCAATCGTGCAGAAGATCTTTTGCGCCGCGAGGCAGACATCGCCGTGCGCATGATGCGCCCTAGCCAAAGCGCGCTCTTCGCGCGAAAAGTCGGCGTCATCCACCTCGGCTTTCACGCGCATCCCCGATACCTGAAGGCACACGGTACGCCGAAGACCATGGCCGAGCTGCGCGAACACCCGCTGATCGGCTTCGACAAGACGCCTTCGGTGCGGCGCTTGGATGGCCTGAATTTCCCAATCAGCCGCGACTTGTTCGCTTTCCGCTGCGACAGTGACGTCGGCCAGTATGCCGCGCTGCGAGCCGGCTTCGGCATCGGCGTGTGCCAGCGGGGGCTAGCGCGGCGCGACAAGCTGCAACCCGTTTTACCCGGCTCGTTCAACTTCGCGCTAGAGACCTGGGTGGTGATGCATGAAGACTTGAAGTCCAGTCGTCGGATGCGGCTGATGTTCGACCACTTGGTCGAGCAGCTGCGCGTCTATATCGCCTCCGAACAATCGTGAATTTGCGCGCCTGCGCTTCGCGCCGCGCGTCAGGGCACCAACAAGACCTTTCCCCGAGCTTTGCGGTCGTGAATGTATTGGTGCGCCGCCGCCGCGTCGTCGAACGAGAACGTGCAGTCGACGTGCGGTTCGAGCTCGCCTCGTTCGTACATTTTCAATAGCTCTGCCAGCTGCGGTTCGACCAAATCCGGTCGGGCGAACAGATGGGCCATGTTCGTGCCGCTGACGGTCTTGTTGTCCCCCATCAGCTGCATGGGGCTCCAGCTCTTGACCGAAAGCACGGAAGCGGCTGCGGTCAGCCAACTGCGCGTATTGCCGCCGGTCGCGGCTGACAGCCCGAACGCCACCAACCGACCGCAGGGGGCGAGTAAGTCGTATGCCCGAGTCCACGATTTTCCCCCGACCGGATCCAAGATCAAGTCGATGCCGCGCTCACCGACGATCGCGCGCGCCTGCTCTGCAAAATCTCGACTCGAATCGAGCGCGTGATGGCAGCCGTGTTCCTGCAAAAATGCATGCTTGGAGACAGAGGCGCTGCCGAAAATGGTGCACTCTCGGGTCTTGGCGATCTGGATCGCCGCGAGCCCGACGCCCCCCGCCGCCGACAAGATCAACACGCTCGACTTGGGCCGGAGATGTCCCGTAAAGAGCATCATGTTGTAGGCAGTGACGTACACGACCGGAAATGCCGCGCCAGTCTCGAAGCTCATGCGCGCTGGCATTTTCAGGGCTTGAGAGCTCGGAACCGTGACGACATCACTGTAGCCGCCGAAGTAGCACATGGCGATCACCCGATCGCCGATCTCGAAGCCCTTCGTCTGCTCACCGAGCGCATCGACCACGCCGGACACTTCATAGCCGACGACGCACGGCAGCTTCGGTGCATCGGGGTAGAGCCCGACGCGCGCCATTAGGTCAGCAAAGTTGATGCCACTGGCGCGCACGCGAATGCGTAGCTCCCCGGGCTTCGGAGTTGGGTCCGGCGCCTCCCGAACCTGCAACACCTTGGGAGCTCCCGCCTTCGTGATCCAGATTTGACGCATGCCGCTGGCATGGAACCCCAGACCAGGCGGATCCTTGAAAATATTTCGAGATGCGTTGATCGATTTCGTCACGCCATGGACACAGTTGCGTTTGAAGCATGCAAAACGCCTATAAATTTGCGATTTTTCCGCTTGGCCTGCTGTTTTCCTTGGGCACCCCGGGTTGCGGCGGCAGTTCCGACCTGCCCTCGGGCAACACCGGCGTGGCCGGATCGAGCGCCGCCGGAGCCAGCGCCGCGGGCGCGCCGGGCACGGGTAGCGCGGGAGCGAACAGCGCCGCAGGTAGCACCAACGCAGCAGCGGGCTCGAGCGGAGCCGCGACTGGCACTGCCGGCGCGAGCACTGGCACGGGGGGCAGCCCCGACACTACGGGAGCTGCGGGCAGTGGCGGCGCACCAGTAGGCGCAGGCGGCAGCGTGGGCAGCGCCGGCGCTGCCGGAGCAGGCACTCCATCCACCGTCAAATTCAGCTTCTTCGTCACCAGCATGGCCGCACTCCAAGCGGTGTCCGGCAATCAAAACGGCTTCGGCGGCGATCTTCGCTTCGGTGAGACCGGAGCGGGCTCGGGGCTGCGTGGTGCAGACAAGATCTGCTCGACCATTGCCGAGCGCAGCATGAAGGGGAACGCCAAAGCATGGCGCGCGTTCCTGAGCGTGACGGACGGCGGGGACGGCAAGCCAGTGAATGCCATCGATCGCGTCGGCGCAGGCCCTTGGTACGATCGCTTGGGGCGCCTGGTGGCCAACACCAAAGCCGACCTCGCGAACACGCGCCCCGTCGGTGCGGACGCGGCAATCGCCAAAGATCTGCCGAACGAAGATGGTGTGACCAACCATCAGCCCGATCCGACCCAACCCGTAGTCGACAACCACGATACGCTGACCGGTTCAGATGCCACCGGCAAGCTGTACAACACGGATCAGAAATTCACCTGTAAGGATTGGACGACCAACGAGGCCACCACCTGGGGTAGCCCGCGCGTGGGCCATTCTTGGCCGCGTAGCGGCGGTCCCGGCGGCATGGGCGGCGGGATGTCGTCTGGCGACAGCTGGATCTCCGCGCTCGACGAATCCGGCTGCGGTGCCGGTTACCACATCACGACCAATGACGACGGCCCCCCGAGTCAGAGCGGTACCACCGTTGGCGACGGTGGTGGCTATGGCGGCTTCTATTGTTTCGCGCTGACACCCTGATTCGCCCGCGTAGAACCAATCGCGGAGCGAAAGCAAGGTCGTGCATCCGGGGTGAGAAATGGTGCAGGGTGAGCCGCAGTTCGCTGCCTCAACCAAAGGAACACCATGGATCTCGAACTCGCCGGAAAAGTCGCAGTCGTTACGGGTGCCAGCAAAGGGATTGGCCTTTCAATCGTACGAGCGCTGCAGAGTGAGGGCGCAATCGTCGTCGCGGGTGCACGCAGTACCAAGAGCTTGGAAGGCCTTCCTGGTGTGACGCCTGTCGCGGTCGACCTCAGCACTGCAGAGGGGCCCGCGCTGTTGATCGAACGCGCGGTCCAGCTCCACGGCAAGGTCGACGTGCTGGTCAACAACGTGGGCGCGGTGCGTCTGCGGCTCGAGGGTTTCATGGGCACCAGCGACGAAGAGTTCGCTTGGGGCATGAACATGAATTTTTATTCAGCGCTCCGCGCCATGCGCGCGGCGATCAAGCAAATGCTCACGCAAGCGGGCGGCTCGATCGTCAGCGTGGCCTCTGTGAATGCTTTCTTTCAGCCGGATTCGGGCACCATCGACTACGGCGCGGCCAAAGCGGCGCTGGTCAACCTGAGCAAATCACTGTCGCAGGAGTTTGGCCCGCGCGGCATCCGCGTCAATTGCGTCTCTCCGGGTCCGGTGGTGACAGACCTTTGGTTCGGCGCAGGCGGCGTGGCTGATACGGTCGCCAAAGCCACTGGCAGTGACGCGGACAGCGCGCGCGACAAGGTCGTCGCCAGCATCGGCGGGTTTGCTACCGGCCGTTTCACGACACCGGAAGAGGTCGCGGCGTTGGTGGTGATGCTCGCATCTGGCCGGATCGCCAACGTCACCGGCAGCGAATTCGTGATCGACGGCGGTCTAATCAAGACCACGTGATTTCACCCGCTCAGTGCCGGGTGAGGCTGACCACGATCTCCACCAAAATCAGGAAGATGACCGACGCCTCCAGGAACACCAGGCGCCGGTCCCGGGCGATGTCGGTCAGCAAGCTGAGGGACTCTTGCACGCTGCGCAGCTTCAGTTCGAGCGCCTGATAGCGATCGACCAAGTCGAATTGCGCCTGCAATTCTCGGTAAATGCGCTCAGCGCCCGGATCGTCCCAAACCACGTCGGGCTTGTCGAGCAAATGCAAAACGGAAATGACCTCGCTGCGCGTGCTGATCGCAGCGCCGATGAAGCGATGCAACTCGGCCGTGAAGACCGAAATGTTGCCGCGCTTTTCCAAGCGTTGCACGAAGCGCTCGGTGTCGGCGAACATCTGATCCACGATTCGCTCGTAGTATTCCATGGACGCGCTTTGCGCGACGGTCAGCGCGACCATACTCGCGCGCTCGGGCGTCAGCGTATCGACCACCAGGACGCCGTCTTCGACGTCTGGCCGCGCACCACTCTGCTCGCGCACGGTGAACTCTTCACTGATCACCTGCGCGTCGCGCATCGGACTCGGCGCGCGGCGCAAGCGAAGCAGCTCGCCCTCCCTCCCTGCCTGCCCGACGTCGAAGAAGAGCACCACCCCGAAGCTGAACAAATAGACAATGCCCCCCGCCGCCGCCGGGTAGGACAGCTGGTAGTGAAGCCGTTTGGCCTCCGGGAAGTGCAGTGCCAATTCCTTCAACGAGAAATTCTCGACGAAGGCCAGGGCGTGGAAGGTATGAACGACGGTCACGCAAGCTCCAAAGCTCGAGGCGGACCGAGACCTTTAGCATTGGAGCGCTCGCGAGCGCGACGTCAGCGCGCTCGGACCGGGCCGTGAACCGAGAAGTGCGCGGTTATTCGCCGCCCAAGCGATAACCGACGCCCGGTTCGGTCAGTAACCAGCGCGGGTTCGACGGGTCGGCTTCGAGCTTCTCGCGCAGGTGATGCATGTACACACGCAGGTAGCCCGCGTCGCGAACATAAGCCGCACCCCAGACCTCGCGCAGCAGTTGTTGGTGGGTCATGACGTTGCCTTTGGCGCGTAGCAGGACCCACAGCAAGCGGTGCTCGGTAGCAGACAGCTTGATCTCACGGTTGCGCACGAAGGCCACGCGCCGCACCGGATCGACTCGCACACCGTCGATCTCACGTGCGCCGCCCGGCGACATATTGCGGAGGCAGGCCCGCACACGCGCGAACAGCTCGTTTTCTCGAAACGGCTTGGTCACGTAATCGTCGGCGCCGTTGTCGAGCGCTTCCACGATCGAATGCTCGTCCGCACGCATCGACAGCACCACGATCGGCACCGGACAATGGCCGCGGATCTGCTTGGCGAGATCGATCCCATCGATATCGGGCAGACCCAGGTCCAGCAAGACCAAGCACGGAGGGCTGCGTGAAATGAAGGACAGTGCTTCGGCACCTGTCCCACACTCGAAGACTTCGTAGCCCTGCTCCTCCAAGACGAGGCGCAGGACTTTGCGCATGGGCGCCTCGTCCTCGACGATTAGGATGCTGAAGCGGGCTTCGACGGCGGCGGCTGCTCTGGTCATTCGATATTGGGAAGCCGCAGAGCGGCCTCTGAGATTGCTACTTTACTGGTTGGCAGACTCAGCGTCACGAGGGCTCCACCGCTGACGGCCGCAGCCATCGAGATTTCACCGCCATGAGCGCGCAAAATGGCACGGCAAATGGTCAGCCCTAGGCCAACTCCGCCGTCGCTGCGCGGGGCATTGCTGCCACGCCGAAATTTTTCGAACACGAGTTCTCGGTCACTTTCCGCAACACCCACACCGGCATCGGCGACGCGAATCTGCACTCGCCCGTCGAACTGTTGGGTATCGATGGTGATCGGTGATCCCGACGGCGAATAGCGGAGCGCGTTGTCGAGCACGTTGAGCAGCGCTTGCTCGAACAAGCGCACGTCGAGATCGACCAACGGGAGCCCGCGCTGGGCGTTCATCGCTACGCTTCTGCCCACGAGCCGATGATGAAGGCGGCGGAGCACGTCCGCCAATACTTCGTCGAGTGAAGCAGGCAGCACCTGCAAGCGTAGTTCACCGGTCTCGACCCGAGTGATCGCCAGCAAGTTGCGCAATAGACCGTCCAAACGCTCCGCTTCATCCGCGATGCCGGTCAACACCTCACCGCGCAGCGCTGCATCCATCGCAACGTGATTGCGCACCAACATCTGCGCCGACGCCGAAATAGTGGCGAGCGGTGTACGCAGGTCGTGCGAAACAGAGCTCAGCAGGGCCGCGTGCACGCGTTCGACCTCCGCTTCCAAGCGCGCCTTCTGCGTGCGCCGCTCACTGCGCAGCACGCGGGCTTGCTCGCGACGCAGGCTCTCCGTCAGACCGCTGACCAGCGCCGACACGAAGACCATGCCAACCAGCGTCACCGCATGACCGAACTCCAATGAAAACGTAAAGTTCGGCGGGAGGATCAAAAAATCGAAGGCCAAGACGCCACCCAGTCCCGCGATGATCGACGGGCCCAGGCCGAAGCGCCAAGCCACGATCACCACACCGACCAGGTACAAGATGACCGCGTCGGCCAACGACAGGAAGCGCACCCCAAACACGGACAACGCGGTGGCAATTGCCGTCGCGCAGAGGGCTGCCGCGTAGCCGAGCCACTGCTTTCGCCAAGTCCACATGCTTGCTTCGGGTGGTACGACAATGGCCGCCCGCCCCGTCGGGCGCAAGGCCCGAAACGCCACGTTTCGAGGCTACGCCGAGGCTAAAAGCGGCAGTAACGGCAGCGAATGGGCAGGTTTTCCGAGCTTGGACAAGAGCTGGGTCAACTCCCCCTTACATGAACCGCAACCGGTGCCGGCACGCGTACACTCACCGAGCGCCTCCACCGACTCTGCGCCGCCAGCGATGGCATCACACAAGACTTGCTCGGTCACCTTGTTGCAGTTGCAGACCACGCGCTCCCCGGCGGGCGGCGCTGAACGCCCCAAGCACAGCAGCTCCAGTGGATCTGCCGGAACGTCGTCGCCGCGATCGAACAGCTGCACCAGCGCCGCGGTCGCCTCGGTATTTCCGACCAGCATTGCGCCCACGAGCTTTCCGTCGCGCACGATCAATTTTCGATAGCAGTCGCGGCGCTCCTCCACGATCTGAAGCACCTCGTCCCGCTCGAGTTCCGGTTCGAGTACCCCCATCGAGGCGACGTCGACCCCAGCGACCTTGAGTCGAGTGTACAGTTTCGAACCGCGGTAGCGGTCCTTCGATTGACCCGTGAGCACATCAGCCAGCACCGCCGCCTGTTCCCAGACTGGCGTGACGATGCCGTAGGTTTTTCCGCGATGCTCGGCGCATTCGCCGAACGCGTAGACCCCCGGCACCTCGGTCGCGAGGGTATCGTTGACGAGGATGCCCTTGTTCACGGGCAAGCCAGAAGCGCGTGCGGTGTCGACGCGCGGTCGCACGCCGCAGGCGAGCACCACCAAGTCAGTCGAGAGCGTGGTGCCGTCGTCCAGCACCACGCCGGTCACGCGCTCATCGCCATAGATGGACTCCACGGTGCGCCCCAGGCGCGCGAAAATGCCCGTGCGATCGATCTGACGCGACAGCATTTCGCCAGCAATTTCATCGAGTTGGGCGTTCATCAGGATCTTGGAGCTCTGCACCACGGTCACATGCAGCCCCATGTCGCTGAGCACCTTGGCCGCTTCCAGACCGAGCAGGCCGCCCCCCACGATCACCGCGCCGTCGCCCGAGCGCGCGTACTCGCGCATCCGAATGCAATCAGCGATTGAGCGATAGACGAACACGCCCGAACGCAGCTCGCCGTCTTCACCTCGCATGCCCTCGAGCGGCGGGACCAGAGGTTGGCTACCGGTGGCTAGAATGGACACGTCATAACGGCGATTTTGCCCGTCCGCAGTTTCGACCACCTTGCGCAGCGTATCCAAACGAGTGACACGCGTGCTCTGGATCAGCCGGATGCCATGGGCGTCATACCACTCTGGGGTCTTGGTGACGATCGCATCGGGTGATGCACCGCTGAGCACTTTGCCGAGTTGGATTCGGTTGTAGGCACCGCCGCGCTCTTCTCCGAACACGGTGATCTCGTACTGCCGAGTGGCGTCGCGACGCACGAGTTCGTCCAGCAGACGACACGTGCCCATGCCGTTACCGACGATGGCTAGCTTCTTCTTGCGGGTGTTCACGACGATCCCTTCGATGTAGCGTTTGCGACGCGCGCGCGCACGGCGCAAACCTTGAATTCGGGCATGCGGCTCAACGGATCGAGCGCGGGAATGGTGAGCAGGTTGGCGGCTTGCCGGCCGCCCCAATGGAACGGCGCAAACAGGGTATCCGGCCGAATATCCGCGGAAATACGCACCTTGAAGGAGACGCTGCCGCGCCGGCTCTCGACCAGCAGCTGCTCGCCCTGCAGCACGCCGAGACTCGCTGCGAGCCGCGGGTGGATCTGCAGCAGCGGTTCTGGTTTGGCGTCGCGCAGCGGCTCGACCAACCGGGTTTGCGCCCCGCTGTTGTAGTGTTCCTTGTAGCGCCCAGTGGTGAAATAGAGGGGGTAGTTCTCGTCCGGCACCTCCGCTGCGGGCCGGTATTGGACAACGTTGAAACGCGCACGCCCCGACGGGAACGCGAAGCGCTCCGCGAATAGCCGAGGTGTGCCCGGATGCTCGGGAGCAGGGCACGGCCAGAACACGCCCTGTGAGGTGCGGATCTTGTCGTAGTCGATACCACTATAGTCGGCCTTCGCGCCTCGCGTCGCCACGCGCAATTCGTCGAATACGGCTTCGGACGATGCGAAGGAAAACCCCCGTTCGATGCCCAGCCGCTCCGCGAGCGCACACAGAATCTCGATGTCCGTTTTCACCCCGGCCGGCGCCGGTCGCAATTTCTGGCGCAAGATCACCCGCCCTTCGAGATTGGTCATGGTGCCCTCTTCCTCGCCGAACTGCGCGATTGGCAGCACGACGTGCGCGGTGTCACAAGTCTCGTTCAGGAACGCATCGCACACCACCAGCAGCTCCAGCTGAGCCAGCTTGCCGATGATATTTCCCGCGTTCGGCGAAGCCACGCTGACATTCGAGCCAAACACGAGCAATCCGCGGATCCCCCCTTCCGGTCCCAGAGAGTCCAAGAGCTCATACGCGCTCTTGCCTTTCCGAGGCAGCTCACCCGGGTCGATACCCCAGACCGCGGCTATCGCTTTGCGGTGCTCGGGCTCCTCAATCAAGCGGTAGCCCGGCAACTGGTCTGCTTTCTGACCGTGCTCACGCCCGCCTTGGCCGTTGCCTTGCCCCGTCAGGCAACCGTAGCCACTAGCGGGCTTGCCCACTTTGCCGAGCGCAAGCATCAAGTTGATCAAGGACATCACCGTGTCCGAACCCTTGGACTGCTGCTCGGCACCGCGCCCCGAAAGCACCATGCTGGATTCGGCCTCTGCCAACAACCGCACCGCGCGCAGTTGCTGGGCAATCGACACGCCCGTCAAGCGCTCGATGAACGCAGGGTGACTGGTGCGCACGCTACGTTCCAGCTCTTCGAAGCCCTCGGTGCGCGCGGCAACGTAAGCGCGGTCGATCAGATTTTCTTCGAACGCCAAGTAAAGCAGGCCATTGGCAAGAGCGAGATCCGTGCCTGGCGTGAGCTGTAGGTGCAGCGTGGCGGTGCGCGCGGTATCGGTAAAGCGCGGATCGACTACGATGAGGCTGCCGCCGCGCTGCTGCTGCTCGTACACCCACTGCATGATGGGCGGCATGGTCTCGGCACAGTTCGAACCCCAGAGCATGAGGGTGCGGGTCTCGGCGATGTCCGAAACTGGAAAGGGTAGCCCGCGATCGATGCCGAACGCGCGGTTCTGCCCGGCGGCCGCGGAGGACATGCAATAGCGCCCGTTGTAGTCGATGTTCGAAGATTTGAGGGCGACACGCGCGAACTTGCCGAGCAGATAGGCCTTCTCGTTGGTCAGCGCACCGCTACCGAAGCAGCCGACCGTGGAGGCACCGTGCGCCTTCTGCAGGGCTTTGATGCGCGTTGCGATGAAGTCGAGCGCGGTGTCCCAGCTGACCTCCGAAAGCTGGCCGTCGGCACCGCGCAGCAGCGGGCCGAGCACGCGCTTCGGGTGATCCAGCAGTGCTGCCGAGGTGAAGCCTTTGATGCACATCTGACCGCGGTTTACTGGGAAGTCCGCGTCGGCTTGCACTTTGGGGTCTTCGCCCTTGGCAGTGCTCGGCGTCACGGTCATCCCGCATTGAAACGCGCAGTACGGACAATGCGTTTTGACCGGGCCCGACGGAGCAGACAAGGTCAGCATTCGCGGCAAGGCGTCGGATAGCGCGGGGGCATCCGTACGCGCACTCATGCCAAATCTCTCGCCACCGATACTTGAATCCGACCCGCCACGACCCGGATCGGAAATACCGCCAAGCGCACGCTCGGATCGTCCAAACACTCGCCGGTCTCCAAGCTGAAGTTCTGCTTGTAGATCGGAGACGCGATCTTGGGTACGCCCGCGCGGTCGCCGACAATGCCACGCGCGATCACGAACGCATTGCTGAACGGATCGAAGTTCGACAGCGCGGCGAACCGGCCATCCCGCGTGCGCACGATGGCGATCTGTTCCCCATCGATCAACGCCGCCGCGCCAGTACCGGGGAGCACGTCATCGATCGCGCACACATCGCGCCATTCAGTGGCTTCGGCGACAACTCGTGGGAATTCAACCAAGGCTTGCATGGACATGATTCGATGACCCTCAAACAGACAACACAGGGAGGCGGATCTTGCGTGTTTCAACCAGGCTTCGCTTTTCGCTCCAAGACGCCGGCCGGTGCTGTTCCCGCTCGCGCACGAACGCCACGCTTGGGTCCGGCTCGTCGGAATTCAGGAATGAACGGAACGAGCGCAGCTTTTCGGGGCTCTCGATGGTCGTTTTCCATTCGCACTGATAGGTACCGACGATACGCGCCATGTCGGCTTCCAGTTCAGCGGCAATCCCGAGCGAATCGTCGATGATCACGCTCTTCAGGTATTCCAGACCGCCCTCCAAATTGTTGAGCCAAGAGGCGGTCCGTTGCAAGCGATCCGCGGTGCGTACGTAAAACATCAAGTAGCGGTCCAGGTAGCGGACCAACGTCTCCTCGTCGAGATCGGTGGCGAACAAAGCCGCGTGCTGAGGTTTCATTCCGCCGTTTCCGGCCACGTACAAGTTGTAACCCTTCTCGGTGGCAATGATGCCAAAGTCTTTGCTCTGCGCTTCGGCACATTCTCGCGCGCAGCCGGACACCGCGCCCTTGAGCTTGTGCGGCGCGCGCAAGCCCTTGTAGCGGTTCTCGATGCGAACCGCCGTGCCCACTGAATCCTGCACGCCGTAGCGGCACCACGTGCTGCCAACGCACGACTTGACGGTGCGCAGCGCCTTGCCGTAAGCGTGGCCCGACTCGAAACCGGCCGCGACCAATTCCTGCCAAATCGCCGGCAATTGATCGAGGCGAGCGCCGAACATGTCGACGCGCTGTCCGCCCGTCACCTTGGTGTACAAGTTGTACTTTTTGGCTACCATGCCGAGCGTGATTAGTTGATCGGGGGTCACTTCCCCACCCGCCAAGCGCGGCACGACGGAGTACGTGCCGTCGCGCTGAATGTTGGCTAGGTAGCGATCGTTGGTATCTTGCAAGCCGGTGTGCGCGGGCGTGAGCACGTAGTCGTTCCAGGTGGACGCCAAGATCGAGGCGATGGCAGGCTTGCAAATCTCGCAACCCTGGCCTTTGCCATGTCGTTCGATCATCGCGTCGAACGAGCGAATGCCCTGGACGCGCATCACGTGCGCGAGCTCTTGCCGGCTGAATGGGAAATGCTCGCAGATGTGGTTGGTGACGGTGACGCCGGCCTTTTTCAGCTCCAGCTTCAGCAATTGGTCGACCAGCGAGACGCAAGAACCACAGCTCGTGCCAGCCTTGGTGCAAGTCTTCACCGCGCCCAAGGTGGTCAACTTCTGAT